>JAABUO010000225.1_pt1 | contig 142325 bp, 142 predicted proteins | sample 5559291 | NCBI WGS metagenome assembly JAABUO01 (sample SAMN10711878, study PRJNA513372) | rock metagenome | isolation source: Antarctica rocks | place: Antarctica: Victoria Land, Finger Mt sud
GCTGTGGTGGTGGGGGTGGAGGGGGAGGGGGTGAGTGTGGTGGAGCAGAATGGGAGGGTGCAGGGGGGGGTGGGGAGGGAGAGGTATGGCTTGGAGACTATGGTGGCGGGGAAAATGAGTTTTTGGAGGGTGATGGGGGAGGGGTGGATGAAGCCGTTGGAGGCGGTGTGGGAGGATTAGGGAGGGGGAGGGGGGAGGGGAAGTGTGGGGCTTGGGGAGAGGGGAGTTGAGGGAGGGTCTGGGGATCTGAAGGTGGTAGGCGCTGCGGGTGCTGTAAAGCGTCATGACGTATCCCTATTGAGCTTGTTGACGAGTGGATATTTGTGAGGAGGTCACGTCACTGCTTGGTTCAAGCCGGGTGTGGCTCCCAATTGCTATACAACAGAGATAACTCTACGGTCATCGAGCGCTCAACAAGGGAGAGGTGAGCTTTCGCTCAACTCGCTACCTATGCAGAGCCTAATCAGAGCTGCATAAAGCTGTCCACGTCCAGTACAATATTGCTAACATCATTGCCATAGTAGATCCATGAGCCTGAGACTCATAACCGAAATTTTTATATCAACGAAATCAAACTTTTCCTACCACACCTACCTGCGGCTGTGACCGCGTCTCAGTACCCTCTCCCTTTTTCAAGCCGTTCGTGCCATTGATTTTTGGCTTCTCTACGACATTGATCTCCTTCCTCCCCCGCGCCGGCGCCAGGGGCATCTTCCCTTCAAAAGCAAGGTCGCACACTGAACTCGCCGCTCCGAGCAAAGCCGTCAAACTTGCTTGCACCACATCTGCGTGGATGCCCACGCCCCAGACATTCTCACTCTTGCCACCAATCTCTGCCGTACATTCAATAAACGTCGCTGCTTTGACGTCGCTACCTCCCCCGATGGCGTGTTCCTTGTAATCCGCAATATTGAGTTCAATACCGAGTGTCTGGAGCGCGTTCGTCAGGGAGGATATGGGACCGTTGCCTACGCCTTTAATGTGGCGTTCTTCGTCGTCCACGCTGATGACCCCGTCAAAGCGCCGCTTCAGATTCTCCGTATTTTGAGTCTTCCCTTTTTCGGGCCGGGCAGGTGACGAGGCGCGGTCGATCGAGATGTTGTAGTCTACGAGCTTGAAACGCGGCTTTACCTTCAGGTGATACGCATCCTCGAACAATGTCTGGATCTCCTTGGGCAGGAGTTCGCGGCCTTCACGATCCGCGTCTTTTTGCACGATCTTCGAGAACGCGACTTGCAGGCCTCTGGGGAGATCGAGCTCGAGGCTGCGCTGGATGACCCATGCGACGCCGCCTTTGCCGCTTTGCGAGTTGACGCGGATGATGGCTTCGTAGGTGCGGCCGATGTCCTGCGGGTCGAGAGGCAGGTAGGGGATCTGCCACTGGTCTTCATCTGTCGCTTTGGAGGCTTTGCGGACTTGGAAGCCTTTCTTGATGGCATCTTGGTGGGAGCCGCTGAAGGCGCAGACGACGAGTTGGCCGCCATATGGGGCACGAGGGTGGATGGGGATCTTAGTGCTTTGTTCGACAACGTCGATGACGGGATTGATGTTGGAAAAGTCGATGCCAGGGTGGATACCTTGCGTGTAGAGGTTGAGTGCTAGGATCACGAGGTCGACATTGCCCGTCCGCTCGCCGTTTCCAAAGAGCACGCCCTCTACTCGATCTGCGCCCGCCATCTGCGCGAGTTCAGCCGCGGCGATTGCGCAGCCACGGTCATTGTGCGGGTGGAGAGATACACAGATCTTGGAGCGCTCGGTTATGTTGCGGCAGAAATACTCAATTTGATCAGCATAAACATTAGGCGTGGACATCTCTACTGTGGCGGGGAGGTTGAAGATAATGGGGTTCGCTTCTGAAGGTCCCCAGGCTTCTTTCACAGCTTCGCAAACGCGAATAGCATATTCGGGAGAGGTGTCCGAGAATGTCTCCGGGGAGAACTCGAAGGCCCACTCAGTACCTGACTGCGAGGCATCGTCTTTCGTGATCGAACGCGCGTATTTGGTGCAGTCAACTGCAAGCGCAAGGCCTTCTTCTTGTGTAAAGCCGAAGATTATGCGTTGGAAGCATTCACTTGTTGCGAGATATATATGAAGGAGGCCTTTCTTCGCCCCCTTTAGGGAGTCGACGGTCTTTCGGATCAGGTCTTTTCTGCAAGGTGAGAGAGCTTGTACCCAGACATCGTCAGGGACGACACCCGGTGTCTCGATCAAGCGGCGGGTGAAATCGAAATCGGTGTCTGAGGCGGAAGGGAAGGACACTTCAATCTCCTTGTATCCAAGCTCGACGAGCATCTGAAAGTAGCGGAATTTCTGATCCGAGTCCTATGCACGGCAGTCTTTAGCAAGCAGCTGGATACGGGGCTTTCTGCACCTTATCGAGCATGTACGGTCGGTCCTTGACGTACCATTGGATCGACCAAGGATTGATTGCCATCTCTGAGATCCGTCGCCAGCCATCGAGGGGGCTTGTCCAAGGTCTTTGAAGGCCATTGCCGGTCTGGAAGATTAAGTGGCTCGAAGCGCCGGTACTTCTTAGAGGGATCTTTGAGCCTTTAGTCAAAAACTTTGTCAGGATTGTTCTAAGCAGTAGATGAGGCTGACACACCTACATTGGCATGATGGTGGTGGAAACTTGATGGCCGGGAGCGGTGAATGTAATAAGGATGAGGGAGAGCTTCCTCAGCAAGTATAAGCACTCGGAGTCATTCGATGTGGGGAAGGCCGAGGTCGGGGTTGTACGACTATAGGGCTCGGCATTTATCCGGCGGCGCAATACGTCCTGCAGTACATTACGTGGAGGCTCAAGAGTTTCCAAGGTACCTTATGCCACTATCATCTGAAGCTGGAAGGTGCTCCAGCTCTAATATTGAATTGTACGAAACCTAGTCGTCCGAGATGGTTACGCGAATCGCGACGCAGTTGAAGGCGATGGTGGGCTGGTGCGTCATCCCTTGGCATTCTTGGCATTTTCCGGGGCTCCTTGAGAGGAGGAGGGGAGAGGTTAGCATTTCACCCATGGTGTGTCAAAGGTGGCGCCGACGACAATGTAGAAGATTGAGTACCGTGATGGGTTGGTACAAAGCTATGCTTGTCGAATGCCTTGATAAGGTGCCATTTCTCCGAACCTGGTTCATGCGGCTAATGCCTGCGCTGCTGCCTGCTCAGTGCTTGCAGCCCATGCGTTGCAAAATGCTACTCGTAGGTGCTACTGTCTAGACAAAGCCAGTATCATCTTTAGCTGCTCTCTGTTCTCTTCATCCAGCGTTGATCTAGCATCCATCTTAAGCATGTCCTCTTTAGGGACGGAGAGCGGCACTAACACCGCACCCTGTCAGTATTAATGGAGTCTCTTACGCATTTTCCGCATATAATATGCACTGCGAGCTACATGGATTGTGAAGTACTTGCTTCAGATCATTGTCTAGCCTGGTTTTATGTTTTCCCGGAAGAGTGACACTGATCCCGGTGACCCCAACAGCAACTTTGAGAATCCTCTGCTTCGGGGACTCTCTAACAGCGGGCTACACCCAATGGGGCATGCACCATTACCCCTATGCAGCACACTTAACAGATCACTTGCAAACAGCATTTCCATCTACACTGATTCACGTGGACGTGGAAGGCATGAGCGGAGCCCAGGTCGGTGGACAGTATACTGGCCGCTTGAATAGAGCGTGTACGAAAGCAAAGGATGCACCTTATGATTGGATAATTATCATGGGTGGGACTAACGATCTGGGTTGGGGAGGACAGCCACAGGAGATATATGAGGCGTTGCGTAGGTGGATTCCTCGTCCTTCTCCCTCCAGCAGACGAGCCCTTTTCATTGAGAATTCAATTCCCATGGTCATCCATCTTCAACACCGGGCTTTCCCATTTCATTTTCTTTGCTTGAGCGTCTTTTTGTAAAAGACGAGTCTGATATAGACCATAGAAAAAGTCTGGGATATAGCCCTCGAAACCGGCGCAAACGTTCTAGTTCTGAACGTTATCGAGGCAGCAGTAACGACGGGCACTTTGATCCAAAGACGCGATGCATTGAACGCACTCATTGCAGCCCATAAACAGGATCGATGGTATACCACCTACCTTAGCTCCACACATGCTCGAGGTGCGAGTACGAAAGTGAACTGATTGAGCGCTTCAGGTATGCCATGGATCTCTGCGATGCCGTCCCGTACTTCGCGCTTGAAGAGGCAAAGCGAGACAAAATCTGGGATGATGGGCTCCACCTGACTGAAGAAGGCTACAAGATGATGGGAGATGCGATTGCAGCTCATATGATCAAGATGTTGCAGTCGTTGGGGAGCGTCAAGAATGTTCGAAGCCCAAAGGTGTGGAGGTCGAAGCATGCTGGGCGGAGCAACGAGTAAGTCGATTTTCCGCAAAATGATTTGCCTTCGCAAGAGGACAAAGTTCGAGGAAGTCGACTTTCCTCGAGCGTTGGTATTTTGAGGTTGGAAGAGGTCTCTCTGCAAGCGAGTCCAATAGTATTCTCCTTCAAGTGTCCTTTTTCTTGGCCAAGAGACTCTTTCCAATTGATGAAAATATGATGTTGATTGTTAAGACTATTATTGAAACACGGAGAAAATCCCCTCGACAAAAGCCCATCCGATGGTGCTCGCCCAAATTCCCCAAAATCAACCACTGCTAAAGCCCAGGGATACAACGGCCACACACTCCAGTCGCACGCCCAGAGTACCATGGCCGTTCCGGTCACACTGCTTCAAGTACAGCTGGCCGTAGCCGTAGGAGAGTTGGCCGTAGCCGTAGGGGTGCTGAGGGGAAGGAAAGGGAATGTGATGCTGTACCCGAAGCAGTGTGCCCGTAGCTCGACTACATCGATTGAAACGCTAGCCCTAGAAGTGAATGCCACGTGAAGTGGCGATTCGAACCGCCGCCTAGAAGGTGAGGGACCAGATGGCTTTATCGATCGGTTAGCTACGCCAATCGCCCTCGAATGATTTCACTTGCTATATTTGGGTGTATTATCCATCCTCTGGTCACTGTTTTCGTTCAATTTCTGCCGACTCCATTCATTCCCTCTCCTCCCTCCTCTCCTCATGTCCCTCGTTTCCTTGCTCCATTCCTTCCCTCTCATCCCCACTCCTCACTTTGCTACTTCCGTGCTCTCCTTTCACCCTGTGCTCGATTGACATCGAGCCCTAATATTTCTCTGCATGGCTCGTAGAAGAGCGTGAAAGACAGAAAAGACAAGAATTTTCCAAGGCGAACAGGAATTCCGACTCACAGATTCGTTGGGTCTATCGAGACCACCATGAGGTAAGCATATAGATGGTAGGAAGGCTAGATACTCAACAACGGTTACATGATTTTAGGCATGCTGTTCATGCTTGAATTTTGTTGACATCATGGCAGGCCAAAATTGGATTCGACATTAATAGTGATGGAAACTACTGAGGAAATAGGAAGGGAGTCAGAATAAAGAATAGGGAATGTACGCAGAATTGCCCTACATCAAGGCTTCGGACAGGTGGCAGGACCGTACATCTTGGGGTCAACGGCCTGGAATTGGTTGTAGATGTTACCTCGCCACCTATGTACATATTTTAGCATGCCCCAGGAACTCGAACTCCGCATCTGATCCCCCTCTGAGCAACCCTCCTTCCTTGCCCCTACTTCCCTCCAAAATCGATCGTCTGCCCATCCGCGCTCTTATACACCGAACCCCCCTCACTCGTCTCCGTGTAATCCGTCCCATTGAACGTAATCACATCCGGCCACTGCACCCCCGGCGGCGGCTGCGCAAACACAACCCCCTTATCTTTACTCACGACACCCCTCCGCATCAACTCCTCCCTCCGCATCAACTCGCCCCTCCGCCTCAACCCAAAGCCCGACGCCGAGCCCCCCAGTCTTAGCGACGCCTGAGCCGCCTGCTGCAGCAAGCCCGACGACGCCTGTTTCGACATCCACGCGCCCCCACCGGTAATCAATCCCAGGATCCCCTGCGCCTCCAGCATCGGCGCGGCCTCCCTCCCCTTTGGGATCTTCGTCGGGAGCTTGATGTAGTTCGCTCCCGTGAGGAGCACGTTAGCGCTGCCCTGGATGGGGAACCGCCAGCTCCCTGGGCCGAGGGTCGTTTCTACCGGTGTGCCGGAGCAGCCGCCGGTTGTGCCTTGCACTTGCCATGTGATTGCGAGGTCGAAGACTTCGAGGCCTTCGAACGTGGCGACGCGGTAGTTGGGGAAGGGCCCGGCGGGGTTGGTGAGGCCGGGGATTTGGGGCTGGGACCGGCCTTGGCAGCAGCGGCCGGGGCGGAGGTTGTTGCAGGTTTGGGCGGTCAGTAGGACCATCTGGGGGAAGGGGTGGTCATCGCCGTAGCGGAGCGTGACTTTGACGGCGTGGGTGAGGAGGGGGAGGAGAGAGAGTGTGCAGGAGAGGAAGAGAAAGAGATACATGGTGAAGGTTGTGGCTTGGTGGTAGCAAGTAAAGACTGTAGGTGCCCGAGTAGAAGACCGCTTCTGGAAATGAGGGCAGTCGCTGGGTTTTCGAGGGGACTCGCCCTTTTTTCTGCTCCAGTTTGTGCGTCGTGGCCATGCTCGCGCATAGGAAACTTGATGAATCGATCAAGAATAGCACTCGGTGGAGTAATGTCAATGCGGTCGTCGTTACCTCATAAGCGAGCCGTGCAAGAGTTGTCGGAGTCAACCAGATCTGGACGCTTGTATCCACACAAGTTGGTAGTTTGGGGTTTTTTCCGGGCGATATGCGCGTTGGGCTGCGCTGCGCTGAATTCTGACGCGATATGCGCTGATGATGGAACGGATCAATGAAGATAAAGTCTGGAATACCACACCGTTCGAAAGTTTGCCGATGCGCTTATATGACTGACCCGCCTCATCTTCTAGAACGCTGGCTCCATCAGATATGTATACAACACAGTCCCGATGCCCCACTGTAAATCTGTATCAAATAAATACATGGAATGATTTCCATGGGCTCAGGTAGCAGACGAAACGCTTGCGCTTCCACAGGAGGGACAACAATGGCGAGGTGACAAATGCCATGCTCAAGGCTCATCAAAATTGAGAAGAAAAACAAGGGGTCAAACCGCTCTCAAACCCGTGGACTGCGTCACTATGGTCTATGTGCGCGCCTTCATTTTGCAATCTTCGATCTCTATGATATCAGACTTACCCGGGGGTTGAACAGCCTGCTGGATTGAGGGAACACACTGTCGACCTTAACCTTGCTCCTAGATCGCAAGGTAGACTTGGACACTCTCGCACCGTTGGCAGATGACAAGAACATGCCAAGTTGGACCGGGTATCAGACAATAGTGTCACGTTGTGAGCTATTGTCATAACCGATAGATCCGATCGCCACGGGACCATGGACATTAATCGAGCCCCCGGCACACGCTGCATGCCGCATTTGAGGATGTTGATGTCTTTGTTATCTTGCAAGCTAGCAATCGCTCTCGTGAATCCCGATTTGTTCATAGCTCGCATTGGCGACTTTGATGGACTGGAGATCGATAAGCAATGTCCAGACTCAAGTATCAGCACAAGATTCGTTACTTTCGGAGTAGCGATGCAGAGCCGCCGAGAAAAACGGCTGACCATGCACGAATTAGAAATTCGTTAATGTGGTCTTTGTTGATTGGCATCTAGAACAAGGGAGCTATGAGAAACTATCACTAATTAATTTGCGTAAACATGATCGTTCGAAAGTCATAACAACCCGTTACTGCGTCACACCGCTACTGAACAGTCTCACCGCGCTACGTCCACAACGACAGAGTCGACTTCGAAAAGTGTGTCAGCCGGGTACGCAACCCCTTCACGACCAATGCACTGCACAATGATACTCAACACATCACTATACTCCCCTTTCGCGTTCACGGCCCCGTTGTCCCTATACACTGTCCATGTCACAGGCCCAGCAAGCTTGAATTGGTCAGTCCAGTAAGGAGTCTCGAAAGCCCCGATGGAACCAGCGTAGGAAGTGAAGAAGCTCAGGCGGCACTGCAGGTAGTTGGCGTTATTCGAATAAGGTATCTGGCGAGCGTAGAGGGAGAAAGAGTAGGTCGTGCCATTACAGTACGTTATGGGTACATTGAGATAGCCGACGGCGCCTGGAAGGGTGGGATATTGTGTGCCATTGAGGTGGAATGCCCTGAGAACGGATATCAGCCCAATGATGTAAAACTGAAATCAACAAGAAAGCTTACGCAGCTCCATAGCCGTAGTACGATGACCCAATTGACGTTTCTTCGTTAATAAAATCCCCATACGCATTCATCAAACGGTCATAATACCATGGTGGCTGTGAATTAGGACCGGAGGCGGCTCCGAGAGGAATGGCGTAGCTGTCGAAACCTCCGTTGCGTATTGGTCCTCGAATTATGGTCGAGGGCGTACATGAAGGTGGCGAGGTGACAACGCATGAGCATGCGGAACTAACCCGAGACGGACTGTTGGCACAAAACGACGCATAGGAGGGGAACGCGGTGGTGGCCGTGTTAGTGTTTGCGGTATAGGTGGCACAGAAGGAGGAGGCTTTTGTAGGAGTCGCTACAATAGCGCGTAGGCAATTGTCACGATTGCATCTGGCAGCAGATGCCAGATCCAGAAGTGACAAAGAGAGAAGCAAGCCATGAGAAATATAGAGCTTCATATTGAATCAAGGAAGGAATTCGATAATTGAGTCAAACCCTTTGATCGATGGCAGTTGCTTTGGAAGGCCATACGGAGCCCGGTTCCTGGTTTTTATAGACCTGCCAAGAGAACTTCGACGTCGGGACATGCTCGTATTGCTGGAGATGTTCGTATGGTGATTGGTGAACCTCTAAGGTTCCCAATCAGGACTGAAGTCACGTCGTGTAACGCCTCTCGCGTGTTCTGGCCAATCATCGCCGTTGGACTAAGGTGCCAAGATTGCCAATTCTTGAAAATAACTTGTGAGTGCGACTACTGTCACTGCTGTACGACAAGCGGAAAGCTACTCGACTTACGAGCTCGGGCAATCGAGGCTGAGAGAGTACAGATGGAGCAGCTCTGAGTTTCTAGAGTGATCTGAAGTTGATAATCATAATAGCGACAGAAGAAGTGACGTGACCGAAAATTGATGAGAACGAATCTAACGATTCGAAGACTTACGCCGGCTCACAAGCATACATGTTCCTCAGTCCAGCGCGCCGAGCTACGTACGTTAGCACCATCAATTTTCATCGCGATCGGATGCTAAACGGAAGATTGGGGAATGAAGGTCGAAGCTTTCACGGACAAAGTTTGTGCCTACTTGAGTCAATAGACACGTGAGTCCAAATCCAAGCCCGGTCAGCAGGAAACACCGCAGTTAGAGTGCTAACTCTTGGCGCTTTTACAACGCTTGCCCTTCAGCTTTTAACCAGAACAATGCTTTCAACTTTTAAAATCTTCCCGATAGGACGGACGTCGGTCAAACTGATCTGGTTGAAAGTTGAGGGGCAAGCGTTGTGAAAGTGCTAAAGTAATTATCGTGCCAAGCAAGTTTCTGTGCCGCAAGCGAAAAAGTGATCATCCATTTGGCCTGCGAAAACACACCCAAAATTCCACTCTGCAGGTCTACCACCAACGCAATTGACTATTAGACAGCGTCAAAATTTTGACGACAACACAACTTTATATGCTCTACAACTTGTGCGTAATTTCAAGATATAAAATTCAAGCGTGCGTTGTAGCATTGAGAATTCTAAAATGTTGCTCAAAGTGCTTTCTGGCACACAACCCTAACAATTCTAAGAAATTTTTTTGCAATTTTTTTTTTTTAAAAAACGTGCCAGGTTGAACAGCATCTCAAATCGCATCTTTAGAACTTACATCAATACACACTTACACATCTCAAAATTACGCAGAAGCTATAGAGTATATCAAGTTATGTTGACACTATTGTTCTGGCATCGTATAGTAATCAACTGCGTTGATAATAGATCTGTAGAGTGGGATTTTGAGTGTTTTTTCGCGGGCCAAATGGATAATTACTTTTTCGCTTGCGGCACAGAAACTTGCTTGGCACGATACCTAATCATGCATGCACAGCATTGAGCGATACCTAATTGGTTGTCTCACAACGAGGCTGGGCTGTCGCCTGTTGCACTAGATACTCGAGTGACAATAATAAACAATTCTGGCTTCTGATCATGGTTCTTGACCAGAATCTAAGGTAACTCTCCATATTGACATCTACTCCAAAGTCATAGCATGGCATTTTTTACGTGAAAGAGTACATGTTACAAAGCCTCTATTCGTGCTTTTGGTGAGAATGAAGCCGTGTTGCTCTACCTCGTCCCCCCTTAGATGAAGTACATTAGCTACCGCAATGGATCCAGTGACTGCTTTCAGTCTGGCTGCTGGAGTACTCCAAGTCATAGATCTTAGCTTCAAAGCGCTGTCCAAATGTAAAGAGATGTACAAAGACGGCTCTCTTGCCCAGCATCGTGATGCTAAGACGTTTACTGAATACTTAGGTAAGTGTAGTGATACAAATTCCTACTTCTGTCTTGAATGCAGTAATGACACCTGCGATCAGCTGAAACAACTAAACGTCTCGAGACATCTGTTCAAAGCGCCTCTAACCCGATGTCTGAAGAAGCCAAAGACGTTATAGAGGTATCAAAGGAGTGCTCGGCAACAGCTACAGCGCTCCTTTGCAAACTTCAAGAATTGCAATTGAAGCCAAGAAGTAGCCTGCTTCAAGCTCTCAAGAAGACTACACGTGCCGTACGAAGGAAAACCATCATAGCCGAGACAGAGAAAAAGCTCGAAAAGTACCAAAACATCCTCAATACCCGTATTCTGTCAAAGCTCGACGCTCATGCTATTCAACAAATGGAGCAATTCAGAACGCTTGACCAGAGCGTCAGAGATCTCGCTCTAGCCCTAAGTCAAGGTCGTAATACAGTTGCGCAGCTGCTCGCTGACCAGACAGTGATCATTCAAAAGCATATCGATCGCCGCTTGGATGACCAAGCACACAAGGAGGCCATGGAAAGAGCCCAGCAACAATTCAAAGACAGCCTGTTTTTTCCTGAAATATTCGCGCGACAGGATGACATCCCTAAGTCACACGAGGGGACATGTCGCTGGATATTCAACTCTCCCCAAACTGTATCCGGCAACAACTCTACGGGCAGAGACCTTACTAGAAACGTTGAATCGCATCCGTGGTCTGATTTCACTGAATGGCTCAAGAACGATCAAGATACCTACTGGTGAGTGGATTTCTGGTTCGGTCACTCTCCCTTGATAATGTTCTAGAGTTTCATCGTTCTGAAGCACGTGTTGCCTCCTCTCGGATTGGAGAGGTCCCTAAACATACATGTATAGCTTAACAGGCAGTACTGATCTTTATGTCAATCAGGCTCTCTGGCAAACCTGGTTCTGGCAAGTCCACGCTTATGAAATACATTACGAGTGACTTCCGCAGATTTTGTCGCTCCGGAGCCGCTTCGCACCGTTGGGGCTCTGGAGCCGATCTTATAACTTGTTCTTTCTTCTTCTGGGCCCTCGGTAGTCCATTGCAGAAGAACTATGTGGGATTCCTGAGATCTCTATTGTATCAAATTGCTGAGCAGCGAGAAGACCTGATCCCAATGATCATGGGTCACGAGGCGATATCTGAAGCAAGACCAAGCCACCCCCGCGAGCCTGTCCGAATTTATGCATGGACCAAAGAGCGCCTGGATGATGCTCTGAGACGATTCCTTTCTGGAAAGCCATCCTCGATCAGCGTATGCTTCTTTTTTGATGGCCTGGATGAGTTTGTAGGAGATGAGGACCTTCTAATGGGAACGATACGTCTTCTCAGCCGGACTCCGACTACTCATGTGTGTGTATCAAGCCGTCCAGAGCAGATATTCCGTCAAGGCTTTGCGAAATCACCACAATTGAGATTACAAGATCTTAACTACGAGGACATAAAGAAAGCCACAAAAGATCGACTAGACACGACGCTTCAGGAGAAGTTTCCACAAGTACCATGGATGATCGTTGAACTCGTAGCAGACGTCGTTGATAAAGCTCAGGGCATCTTCCTTTGGGCAGAGTTAGTGACGAAAGATCTCAAGAAAGGGGCGCGTAATTCTGATAGCATACAAGAACTTCATAAGAGATTAGGTCGCACGCCTAATACTATTGAAGGCCTATACGAGCATATGCTGGAGCGATTAGACAAGCCTTATTTTCAGGACGCTGCGAGATACTTTCAATTAATAACCGCAAATCAAGAGTATCTAGCTCTACGATTCGATGAAGACTTGGAATCAAAGACCTGGAATTCCGCTCTGACTCTCTTGCATTGCGCATGTGCTGATGAAAAGGCTTGGGATTATGTGTTGAAAAACGATCTCGAACATTTCCAGTCTCCTGAATTCCATGGTCTATGTCGCAATGTTGAGACACGTATTCTGACCCGATGCGCTGGTCTTGTTGAAGTTTCCGAGCATCGAGAGACGACTTTGGAAGGAATCTTTGAGAGGGCGGACGATATGGACGCTGTGCGCACTAATCAAGGAGCACAGAATCTTTCCTACTATCTGCGTGAGATTAGATACATCCATAAGACTGTTATGGACTTCCTGCAAAGCCATGAAGAATTCTTCCAGGACCCAGATTGGCGGTGGACAGCAGTTCTGACAATCACACGCGGCAGAATGGGAGTCGTAAGCTTAACGCCACTGATGATATGCGAGGAGGACGCTCTTCTCGGGCCCTTCGAAATAGAATACAGCTCCGTCTGGAGGTTGTTGTCTAGGCCATCATGGACCGAGGCTTTCTGGCCTGCGCAGACAAACTGTCAAGCAATTCGCGATAGCATCATTCAGGTTGTCGAACAAGCGTACGAGGTCTTGAATCATGTGAGCAGAAGTCTGAACGGCTTGAATCATACTTTGTCCAATACCTGTTCGAGTTATGAGCGTTTCATCGGCATGTGGAAGCATGGGGAAAATTCTTTCCACGATTGTTTAGGTTTTGCCGCTTTCTTTGGACGTCACGATTACGTTTCGCGACACACAGCACAGACTAAAATAACTCAAGAGGATGCTGAGTATGTACTGCCCTGTACTATTGTGGGGCTTTCTACGTTGATCAATTGTTCTTTCGACACTCGGAGGGCAGCTCTTGTGGTGGGAGGTTTCTTCAGAATTGTGATGGACTTCTTACCCCAGTCAAGAGAGTCACAACTCTGTATTGGGGCTGGCGTCTCGACTTGCGGTGTCGATCGGGAGTCTAGTTGGGTTATGTTTTTGGACTGCTCACCAAGATTTATAGGGCGCTTAGTTGCTATGCTACGCGGGTTGGGTTCTTCAACTGCGGAGCTACAATTTCTCCAGAAAGCTACACAATCCATCATACTCTGGATAGACAGGGTAGCATGTTTTCTAAACCATAACGCAGACGCTAACATGATCTTACATAGCGATCTAGACATTTACTGTTCGGATCAATTGGGGCAAGGGCGCTCTAGTTTTCTGTCATTCACGGCTGCAGAAACCCTTCTGGCCTGGGTAAGAAGGACTTGCAAATCTGCAGACCCAACCCTTACGAAGGAGATGGAGGACCTGCTGAGATCACATGGTGGGCAGCATCGAAGGACGTTTTTCTCCTTCACCATTGACAGAGACGTCTATCGCTTGACACGAGAACAATCTGATCGCTTACTCCATGCGTGGTCTTTCGAGGACGGCTCGTTGCCGGCAGCGGATCCGGCTGGTTGGTCTGTGAAAGTTTCAAAGGAAGAACAAGAGCCAATCAAACCAGACCCTATAATGGAACGTAAGCTGGAGGTGTTACTGGAAAACATCGATCGATTCAAAATCAGAGAGGAATCGCGCCTCACCGAATCCTTCTTCACGACCCTTGATTTTGAAAGTCAGTAATTGTGTTCCAAGCAAGGCACGACAAATAGCCGTCACCCCCCAAAGACAGTGGTCTTATCAATATCGAACATCAGAGACAGCGACGCAATTTGGGAACGGTATTGGTGTTGGCTCTCGGGCCCAACAATTTTCGATTTCGGGGGTTATTAGTGCAGTGCATTTGGAGCTTGTATTTGAGTGGTGTGTGGTGATCGTGAAGTAGCCCAAGAATAAGCACTTAAAAGGGTATAATGAGCTTGGAGATCTACGCAAGAATCGTTATCCGTATACAGCCCCACACCAGAGAAAGCAAGGCGCGATGCACCAGGCCCACTACGTCCCCGTTATCCTCATGCCATATTAGCTTCTCGTCTACTATCTCGTTCCTAAGGCCTGCTGACGAGCTAAGGCTTTCTAGAGAACCATGCTGTTAGGAGTCGAGAGATAAGGACGCAGCTCAGAGATATGGGGAGACCTTCGTTATTTTACAAGCTTTGACTGCTTCCGTTCCGATTTGGTATTGAACACCAGATTCTACCCACAGCCGAAACGCACAGTCGTCGAGTCATCAGAATCTCCTCTTCTCATCTGATCAATTAATCCATTACGCGTTGGCTCCCATAAATGCTTTTTTCACCCCTGACAGCCTTTATATCCCTTACCCTGTTCCTTTAACCTTCGGGTCCATCTAATTGTACGCGTGATAATTTCGAAGGTTTACTTCTATGACAATCTAGGTTCACTTAGCTGACCAGTACATCAACAATCCGTGAGTACATGGGTAAGACCAGTGCTAAAGAATCACAAGCCCCCTCGAAGGAGCACGCTGCCAGCACATGGGACAAGTCAGGATCTCTCTCCTGATCCGCTCGGCGCAGTTGGAAATCCCAGACTCTGTCTCTGGTCAGACGACGTATGCTCAACCTTCGACGCAGCTTCCGCCCAAATTTCAAGGTGGCATATAGATCCGTGCACCAGTTCTACCCAGTCCTCGACCTTCCCAACGATACCGACTCCCAAACCCTAAATTCTGTCATGCAACAGCGGACAATATGCCCTTTTCCCCAATCTCCCAACCCAGATTGCCCCCCTTCCCCCCCAATTCGCACTCCCATCCGCAGAATGTCAACCGCCCCTCCATAGTCATTAAACCGAACGCTTCCCGACACTCCCACCTCCACCCCTACACTACCACCAACACGCGATCCACACTCCCAAACCCCACAATCTCCGCTCCAGCGAGGACCACCTCCCTAGCGATCCCCGAACCGACGTCCCTGTTCCAACCCTCGCTTCGCTTCTCTCCACCACAAATGAAAATTCAAGAGCACCGCAAGTAGCGTACTAAACCCCTCCACCGCATTCACTGAACATACAAACAACCCAAAAATTTCATCAGCCACAGCCATTACACATATACCGTGCGCTAGTTCGTGCCTCAATCTATGCAGTATCCCAATGACTACGACGATCGAACGAGGCACCATGCGTCTCTCAAGGGTACCCACGACCTCGGTCCCTTCTATCCAGCGCGTATCTCTCGATAACGTAGGCCCGCACTTTGGCTCATTCTTCCTATTTTTGACGGGGTTGGAATGCTGCTGATGGAGAGGTGAGGATTTCGTTGCGGTTTGAGACTACTTTAAAGCCAGGATGGGGCGTGTGAGTCGATAGAGGAAAATGTGGCGAGACAATGGAAAGGGGTTTGAGCGTGGTTTGGGCGGGTTGGCGCAGGCGTGGAGTTCGGGGGGGAAAGGGGGAGAGGGTGGGATGGCGTGGCAATGTGGGTGGGATCGGAGAATAGACGTGTTGTTGTTGCTCATTGTTCTTCTTTACTTTGCGCATTTGAGTTGGGTAGGACAAATGCTTGCTATTTGAAAGGCGAAGTCAAGGTTGCATTTGTAGAGCCGCTTGAATGCTTGAATGAATCTAACCCCGATTGCTCACACATCTCTATCTAAGAATAACAGAACAGCACGGCGACAGGTGTAGTAGGCCAGAAATTAGAACGAGCAGAATAGAGAGATGACGAAGGACTGTAGATGTGTAGGACACTGAACACGGAATGTGAAATTGAAAATCGACGTGCCGTGGCCACCAGTATATATTCAGGTTCTTTAGACAAGAATGGCGACCTTGTTCGAAATCCATAGCGACACAGAGCCTCCTGCAACTCACATTAAGGCCTGCTACCACTCACTGCGAGGACTGTTGTAAAGCACCGAAGTGCCGATGAGAATTTGAGGCTCTTCGACTTCTCCTGATGGGTATGGAGACGTGTAAAGTAGGGAATTGTGTGATTGCTTCGATCTAGAAGTCCTTGTTGCTCATTGAAGAACATGCCGACCCCACTTGGCCCCGAAACCGATTGACTAATTAGATCATTGTTTGAGTGTGAACTGCTGTCTCTAGGACTGCTTATCCAGCGCGACTTCGACTGGATGGTAAGGATCACGGAAGATCTCCTGGGTGCGAAGTCGCTTTTTTAGGCTTACGACTGAACCAACCAGTGCGGCTCCCATCAGAGGCCGCGGCGGTGCTCTCGTTATCGCTTTCTGATCGAGCTTTTGAAGCCCACTGAAGGAGGCTGCGCAAGGTGATCTTGCTATTGCTGCTGGACGATAGGGTCTCATTCTCTTCGACAGCCTTGGGATCACTCGCGCGATCTCTCGGACTGACAAAATTGGGCCTTGCTGTCGCGTTTCCTTGGGTCTCAGGCAGCTTCGGTCGTTGGTGGCGTAAAGTTCCGGCCAGCTTACGGATGGAGTAGACGGGTAAAAGCCAGTTTGTTGGACCCGGTCGAGCCAGTCGAGGTCGAAAGTAGTCGAAGTTCTTCGCGCGAGTCGTCCACTTCGGATCGTGGTCCTTTCTCATAGATTGAATTGTGCTCTTCTTGTACCACTTGTAGCTCTTTCGGCCTAGGTCAACGATGTTATTCAAATTGAAGACAGCGAGGTAAGTGAAGACAGCAATGATGACAGAAGTAAGCGCAAGCATGCTGAGCCCTGGCATGCCGTTAATGTTCCACAGCGTCTTTAGCTATTAGCAGTTGTCGAAAGCAAATGTGGACGAAGGCTCTTACGTACAGCACAGAAGGAGAGTGGAAGATAGAAAACGCTAACGTATGTTAGGAGCTTCATATTAGTTCCTAGCTGCGTTGCTGCACGAGTCTCCATGACTGCACTGGCATTGAAAAGCTACAGTAGCTTGTGTCAGCTTCAAGCATCGCTAGATGGGGGCTGAACCTCACAGCTGTCCTGAGACCCTCAATTCTAAGGCGAGAGGCCTTGAAGTCCGTAGCCATGTCGTTCATCATCTCACACTCAGATTCGATGAGCTTGATCGCATCCTTCGGGTCTAAAGGAGAACAGCCCATGCCAGGTCGCGTCTCTCGATAGTGGTCCGGATTCTCTTCGCGCCAACGTAAAAAGGGATCAATGACTTTCTCACGTAGCATTACCCATGCCTCCACGGTGTCGGTAAGAGTGGTTGCAAACTCCTCAAACGCGCTAATGGCCCAGAAATACTGTCTAGATCTCGAGAATGTCGCGTCGTCAAATAACAGTTGGTCAAGTTCCTCATGGTGCAGAAGATGAAACGCATTCTTCTCTCCAAATCGCGTCTCCATATAATCAGTTATCTCGCACCACTGTTGCCCAATGCGGCTCATGATATTTCCGACGATATCGAGAATATGAATTTGCATGCTGATACTGTGTCTTGTGATGTCGGTGTAATTGAAGTTGTGGCAGGCGGGAAATGTCTCTGGTACTGAAAGCAGAGCCGTGTAACAAGCGGTTGGTTGTTGAGACATCTTGGATTCTCTCTTCGCAAAGTCCTCGTCGGCTACAACATGTAACTAGACGGTTAGAGAGTCCCCAGCAGGAGACAGGCATGACAGCTGGTTGACTTACACCGTAGGCTTCCAAAGACAGTTGACTTTCTTGATCATGGAGGAGTCCATAATCCTTGCCGATGCTAGAACATACATTGCCCCGAGTAAGGCGAAATGCGTGGACATCAAAGTTTACGAAGCCAAGATTAGTGGAAGCACAGCTCTCTCGTGATCCGGGATGTCTATTCATCCATTGTCTGGATTGAAGGAAGATAGAGTGAAGAGGTGAAATATACTCTTTAACGGCTACAGGGTTCTCCGTGACGGGCCTTTCTGGTAGACTCCGACAAACACTAGAAGATGTATCAGCCGGCCAGAAAGGACCTTGGGGGTCAGGTGACTTCACTCACATCAATCTGGACCAAGGCGAGTTTGATCGGGACTCTTGGTTTAGGAGGTTTATAGGCCTCATATGCCCAGTCGATTCATGCGCACGGAAGGTGTATCTATGACATCCAAACAACTCGTTGTGATCAAAGACAGTGACATCATCCGCTCTGCCACTTCCAGTGAATGCCTCAACTACTTCTGTAGCAGCTTCAATATAGCCCCTGTTCGCCCGTGGTCCTGAGGTGCAAGGAGGGAACAGGAGTCTGTTGTCATATGGCATATGCCGGAATTCCCCTAACCTAAGACGGAGGTCATCAAGCCTTTTGAGTGCCGATGCTGGTTGCGAAGCGAGCCGCATTTTGGGCACGAGGACTCTCAGGGCTGCCTCATAAGGGTCTGGTTCGTCCGGTGCTGAGTATAGTTTGAAAAGATATGCCAGGTTTGGAGGCTTCGCCTGGCGATTTATACTGGTTTTGAACGCTTTTGGTGGGCTTTGTGATACCTCATGATGTGTTGGTAACGCTTTTATCAGGTTATCAAATGAGCTTGAAGCCTCGAGATTCAAATCTGAGCCGACTATGGCGCTTCGTTTGTAGCTCGACTGCCGCAAGAAAATTTGGTTGAGACAAGCACTGTGAAACGCGTCAACTCTAGATATCTCTGTATTACTTTCTTCACCATCATTGAGACCGTCATGACGCTTTCATCCTTCGATGTTGTCTTTGGATCCCAAGTTACGTGGCTGATGTCCATGACTTTCTGTGCTGTTCGAGTGCGAAGGCATAGTCTCGTTCGGGTTATGGCGAGCAGGTAAAGAAAACTTGTCAGTCTGCTCAGCCAGTTGTCGACTAATCTCGCGCAAAAGCTCAAGAACAGACTCATCCTCCGCTTTCTTACCGCTGGCGGCCGGTAATTGTACAAGATTCGACGCCATGATGCTTCTGTGGTATATCACGCGAGAAGAATCTTGGAGAATGGCTAGGAATACGATCAAACCCAAGGAAAAGGAAAGGAGAACGTGCTTAGCAAATGAAGGAGATAATCAGTCATCTTTACAGTTGTCAAGGTAGCAAGCCGCTCAGACTTGCTGTGGAGATAAGTCATTGGGCACCTTTAGCGTGAAAATTTGTGGCCTCTCTCGATTCTGTTTGTCTGCTCTCCAGTAGCGCGTGTTTGCTACCCCTGGTGCTACAATCTGCTTCTTCAGCACCTATCGCGATGAGGGATCCATGAGCGTCGAATCGTATGCGAGTCATCCAAGGTTTGTTGATCCCAAGGATCTAATTATGACGCCCATATCACTCAGATCCCAGCGACCTAAGAGACCAAACGGCTTCTTGAGTTCAGGATAGGCCTCAACGAAGCTTCTTCAAATATTGAGGACATCTACGACGGACAAGCTTCGAGATATGTTTAAAAAAAGATGAACTAAAGTACAGATTGAAGAAGGCCTGGCAACAGGGAATTAGCGCCTAGGATTTGCAAGCATTATGCAATTCCCTGCCGCTCTACACACCTCTCCAAACCTCCTTTCCTCCCTCTATACCTTCCAGCCCTCCGGCCTAACATGTCCACTCTCAATTAACCCACCATGCCCTCCCCAACACTCTTCCGCCCACCCCCCACCAACCCCTCCAAATCCCCCATCGAAAACGTCCTCCATCTCACAGACCTCGGTCCCGTACGTCCTCTCCCCCCTCCTCACCACACCCCCACCAACCCCTCCACCTAGGACATCTTCACCAACACCCGCGAACTCTGGCACCCCCGCCACGCGCGCGGCGTCTACGGCGGCGCCGTCATAGCACAATGCCTCTGCGCCGCGCAACGCACCATCCCCTCCCACCAACCTACCTCCGGTGCCGAGTTCCTGATCCACAGCATGCATTGCTACTTCGTCCTCGCTGGCGACGCCTCGATCCCGATCCTTTACCACGTCGAGCGGGTGCGCGACGGGAAGAGCTTCATCACGCGGACGGTACAGGCGCGGCAGAGGGGGAAGGTGATTTTCACGACGACGTGCAGTTTTATGCGGGAGGGGAGTGCGGGGGAGAAGGTGGTGGAGCATGAGTGGGGGCTGCCTCAAGAAGCGAGAGCTACAGCGGGGTCGAATTCTCTAGCAGAAAGGGGCGCAAAGAATGAAGAGGGTGGAGAGCAAGAGGCGGAAGCGGAGGACGAGGAAGACGAGGGCAATGGCTTGCAGAGTCACGGGCCATTCGTGAGCCGGAGGTTGGGGGTTGCGAATAGTGCGTATTACCCAAAACCATGGGTTAGAGGTCATTGGCACAGTATCGTACTGATAAAATCCCCCGGGTAGACGACTCCCCACACCCCCACACGAAACGCCCCCAGCAATGGGTCCGCGCCCGCGGTCGCATTTCCCCCTCCGCCGGTCCGCAGGCGCATCTCTCAGCCTTGGCCTACATGTCCGACAGCTGGTTCATCGGCACCGTAAGCCGCGTGCACAACCTCTGGCCCTTTGGGAAACCCCCTTCAACCCCTACAACCACAAACCACGCTCCCACAGCTGCGGAACAGCAAACCCACAACCCCCACATCAACCCCCCAGCCACTCTCGCAGCCGAGGTGCACCAAGAAAAACGACAGATCGGCATGATGGTATCCCTAGACCATACCATATACTTCCACCGCCCGCGCGAGGTCGTGGCGGATGAGTGGATGTTTAGTGAGATGGAGAGTCCGTGGGCGGGGGAGGGGAGGGGGCTGGTGCTGCAGCGGATATGGGATAAGGAGGGGAGGCTGCTGGCGAGTTGTGTGCAGGAGGTGAGTTTGTTCGTTTGTTTGTGGAGTTTGGTTGCCGATCTTGAGGGGGGAGCGTAGATGCTGACGTGTGTTTGTACTTAGGGATTGTGTAGATTGGTGCAGGATGAGAGGGGGGGGGATAGTAAGTTGTGATCTTGGTTAGAGAACGTTTGATATAGTGATCCATCACTTTGTATAAGCAGTATCATTGTATGTATGCATAGGTACTTATCACTAGAACTTGCGAGTTTTTATTTTATCGCATCGTTGCAGAACGCCTCAGATACTAATCGCTGTGACATCGGTCGTGTATGTGTTGATTGTATTAAATCGTACACTGCCTATATGTAGCCTAATGGCAACATTCCTATTTAATTGTATGTCCAATGCTATTAGGGTCCTACCCTCTAGCCAAAGCTGGTATCCCCACACATCCATCCAAATGCTCATCCGTGAAAACCCTGTCCGCTATACCCAAATTCCGAGATAACCGGTCTTCAATGCCTTACTTCGGCCAAAGCCATGAACCGAACTTTAGGGCCCAGGACAGATTTACGTCCAATTTTCCAGAGGCCAACCGTGCTGCAGGTGCGCTCTGATATCCCGTCGCATGGTAGCCCGCAAACCGTCTAAGGAAATGCTTGGTGCTTGGTGGTACCGAGTCTACGATGTTCGCTTTGGCGGCTGAGATGACACACTTCCGCGTTCGGCGATGGCGGCCGCAAAATATTCGAGGGTATCTAATTCGTCGATCACTTGAGTGACGGATTGAGCTGACCGTTAGAATAGGAAACACGGCGGTCCTGAGGCAGTATTTGGTATTGCCGTCAACGATTGCTTCATGGTCTTCCCCAGCCATCGGTGGCAACCCTGTTGATCCTCGGTGTAAACTCCACACCGTCTATCTCAGCATCTGCTCGCCTTTTCTTGTCCCTCCCGCGATCCTCGAGCTCGATTTCGGCCCGCCTGCTTTCCCTGCTAAGTCTATTCAGCTCTTCTACCGATTGCGGCGTGAAGTACGAAGCAACCTGCGGGACCGGCGGATCGACGATATGATAACTGGCCCGCTCAGCAGGATGCCGTGCCGAGAGCTGTCGAGTCAGTTGTTCTTGTTTCTCCTTTGGTAAACTTGGAGTTCGTGAATGCGTGTTGACTAAGCCTTCAATACCGAGGTCATTTTGATGTGATTCGTAGCCATTCGCAGGTGAGAGGGGACTGTGAGGGTAGTCATCCTGATTTGTTTGATATGTATTCGTAGGTGGGAAGGTGTTCTGGGGGTATTGGTTGGAGTTTGGTTCGTAGTCGTTTGAAGCTGGGAAAGTATTTTGCGTGTATTGGACTTGAGGGAATGTGTTAGTGGGTGTCAGCGTCGGCGCTTGTATATGGACTGTCGGTGGCTCAGGTGATGTTTGATTTCCCGCACGATCCTGGAAAGGCTCTATGGGCGCGCTTCTGCTCCTGCTTGGGCGAGTATCGAAACCATACACGTGCTGCGGAGCCGATAGATGTGTGGTAACCCTTCTGAGTGTGTCGGGCAGGTCTATTCGGTATGTGCTTCGGCTGGCTTCGGAGCTCACTTTCTTACCGTCCCTATGTAGAAGCAGTCTCAACAACTGCTGCCTCTGCATCTCATCTTCGGGTAGAAGTGCTTCTCCATCGGTATTATGCCGGTGCATCGCGTCTCGAGAGCGAACCGCGTGAATACTGCGGTAAGTGATTAAGGCAAATGTAAGATATATAAGTGTAGATACTGTAGCGAGTATTATGGCGACGATAGAGGAAGCGTTCCAGCGAGGTACCGAAGTGGGTTGAATATTGATATTATAAATGATATTGAAGAGACCGAAGATGCAAGACGAGAGACAAGGTCTAGGGAAGAAAAAACGGTCAGCGATTTCGAGTTTAACGTCAGGGAGGGACAAATTACCCGAGTATACAATCGAGCCGGAATAGCCAGCTTTTGCAAATGAAGCACAGAGTCGCGGAAATTATATACCCAAGAACCACGAAAGTTCCGCCCACGATAGCCGCGGATGTTGGCTTGACGGTGAGATCGGTGTTCTTGATAAACGCGGACGGAACAACCAGAAATCTGAGACATCGTGAGCTTCTGAGACTAATAGATATCCTACACCAATATCGTACCCTAACATGATTGCAAAGGCAGACGTGACAGCTGATATCTTCCACCACCATTGTGTGCGGTCCCTCTCGTTGTATAGATCGATGAGTGTTCGTCGTGGCCTCCACTTGGGTAGTGGTATAGAGCTTGGAGTGGGACTGCGAGTTGGACTGCGCAACGGACTTCTCAGTGGACTCCGCATCTTGAGGTTGTTTGATAGCGCAAGCAGTCCGCTTCGAGGAAAGTGGGCGGCGAGAACCAACGGTCAATGGATCGCGCGAGCAGCGCACTCAGCACTAACTTGAAGCCGAGTTCCTGTAACGTGAAATCAAGTCGGGAAACTCATGTATGAGAGGTGGATGGGTGTTAGGCAGTAGGGAAGATTAATCCTAATCCTTCGTACGGCGCGGGGGGCCTAAGCCTAGAGATGGGGCTCTGCGCTCCTCTTCTTTTCCTGGCAGGGCATGCATCTGCTCAACGCTAGGAAGGAACTTTGTAGCGAACCTGTGGGACTGGCGGGGCGGAGGACTTGGATGCTGTCCAACGGCGGATGCAACAATGCGGTCGAACGAGGCTGACATTGTCAGCATGGTGGGAGCTTGTTAGGACATAGGATGATTGGTCGCAACTGGGAGGCTGAAGTGCAGCTGAATAGTGATTGGCGGCTTAGCGCAGCAGCTGTGCATGAAACGGCCAGGCGGCTATAAGGGGTCGCAAAGGAAGTCGTCATGTGACCTGGTTGCAAAATGTGGCCAGTGTTCGCTCTCGACAGAGAACCGATCGCCGACTGCCACAGCATGGGTAAAGCCTTACGAAGTCCAGACGACGATGCTCAATCTGTTTTACTCTACCGCAAGGCAGGTGGTAACACATCTTGCCCCAATTATCCGTGATTTAGCCGCCGCAGTTCGTATCCTTTAAGCGATCTCGAGCACTGCCATAAACAGTGGCGACACACGATAGTACTAATTGATGTAGACTTAGATACTGACGGTCCATACATTATTAGGTGAGCACAATGCTAGCTGAATGTCATCATAATATTACTTTAATGTGTCACAATCTCCTCGTGTGTCAGCTGGTAGCGGGTAGATTATACTTCAGAAATCCTTGCAAGCATCATCCTCGAATTAATGTACACAAGTTTATCAGAGATCGCTTCTCAGGAACTGTGAAGATGTTGTGCTGTTACTTTCGTTATATCTAATCTTCTGAATTTTTTGGACGGAAGGGCAAAATCCCCACCTATCTTGCATCGTGGAGCTGCTAAGCCTTCGGATGTAGAATCTCCAAATCCACATATCTTAATTGCTCAGTGCTTGGTGCTTCGTAGACATTTCCTGCCACACTCGGGCTTGTCATACCTTGAAATTTTGGTCTATCACATCCGTGTCTTGCCATGTGATGGAATACGAATGGATGGCTCTAGGAAAGGCTGAAAACCCAATGGAGACTCATCTTTGAGATGAATGATTAAAGCATGGGTCTTGGACAATAAGAAGGCTTAGCAGAAGGGTCCGAGGAAGGGACTGTCACTGTATGCAACTCGGTGAACCACAAGGTGATAAGTGCACCCTGCCACAGGAGAAATCAGAGGGTGGTCTACGAATCAGACCAATACTTGTCGAAAATCAGACAATGCAGGGTTTGAGCAGGGTTCCTGTGAATATCCTCAAGTCATAGCCAAAAGATATCTTCAGGCAGTAGGTGCAGCGGGAGACAAAAGGTCAGTCACACAATTTGCAACAAACTTCTGAGTGCATTGAATGTGATTGAATTCTTGGTCTATTAGACAGATTAAGATTACCATTGCCGCTCAGCCTGGGATAAAAAAGAGCGCGGCACTGCTAATACAGTGGCTGGTGGTGAACGCGCCAGCACCAATGCAGACTATATACAGTTTGAACTTCAGCTTACTAGACCCCTGGCCTACGCTCGTGCACGCACAATCGTTGAGTAGTCGTACTTATAGCATGCCGGCGGCATTGGTAATCTAGAGTGCGCTTGTTAGCCGAGTTCATGAGTCTGGAATGATGGGTTCATGAATACCTCAAAAACGGCGGGTCCAGCGGCGACAGTGTCATCAGTGACGGTCGTGTTGCAACCAGTGAGTACGACGTAGCTCTGGCCTGCAATGGGTGCGGTGCCATCAGGAGCTGTTGGGACCTTGAAGGAGAAGCCACCATCGACAGCAGTCGCCCTGCGCAGAATGTCAGACAGAGTTGGTTATTCATACTGATACAGGACACCTACTTGGAGAAGACGGGTCCGGTGACAGTGATGAAAGCAGCGTAAACAGGGCTCGACCCATCCGCAGCCTTGAGCGTGTAGTTCGGGGTCAAGACCGTGACGGTGGTGCCAGTGGTGATGTTCTTTGGGTTGTTGGCCGAAGCCATGAGCATTGGGAAAGCCTTGACGGGCAGGGGAGGGTTGTCTTTCGGGCATGAGACGATGAATGGCGCAGCCAAGGTATAAACCTCGTTGAAGTCAAGCGGGACATCAAATGGCGATGGGAACGGGCTCTCGCCGATCGTGTTGCGGATGTACGCGGAGTGTCTTGACTCGACAGTCAAAATGCTGCCAGCGGCGGTGAGGTAATTCTTCGACATGATATCAGCAGCCGCACCCAGATATGCGCTGACACCGACACCCTCAAGGATGGATGCGGTCGCGAGGAACGACTTGACGCTCGCGACACCGAAATTGTAGGTGCACTCCTTGACGGGCGTTGCGCCAGCCTTGGTGAGAGCAGCAGTCAGAAAGCTGACATGGGTCATCTCGTCTGCTGACACCTGCATGATCTTGGTGCGGACGGAGGCATCGAAGCCAGCAGCCGTGAAGTCCGAAGAGCTGAAGTTGTTAAGACCTTCACGATAGAATTTGTCCTCAAGATGTTCTATGATGGAGTTAGCACAAGAGTGCGGAGGGTGCAAAGCAGAAGCAACCTACCTAGAGTCAAGGCATAGTTTAGGATATCTGCATCCGAGGGAGCATATGCAGCAGCTTGACGAACAGCAATCAAGCTGGGAAAGTTGTCAGACGGTTGTTCTGCCACAAAGGGAAAGATATAGGAAAGCCCACTTGTTCTTGTATGGAGCAGCAGAAGCAGCAGCAACAAAGGCCGCAGCCGCGAAGAGGGTAGATTTCATATTGACGAGATTATCAGATGAAGGAATAAATCCAATAGTATAATGCTGCGAAGAAAAAGAAGATGATGATTCAGACACAGGATGGAGAAGATGTATTTAGGTCGGGAAAAGGATGGGGGAAGCTTGAACAAAAGAGATCGCGAGCGCCTACGTAGCTCCACGGAAAAGGAGCTGGCATCATAATGACTTCGAATCCGTTGCCCCCAACCTCTCAAAATTTTGCAGAGCTGCAACTGGAATGCAGGCCGCAAGACGGGGAAATGAGCATGTGAGATACCCATCTAAACCGTTTCGGGAGCACGGAATACCAAGCTCCACTACTCTACCAACGGGAGTGACGGCTAGGCCACTTCTGGCTGCAGTCATTATCACATCAGGCTTTTCCCCAACTTCGGACCAAGCCACATCCGTGAGCTAATGTGGTGGAAGTGCGCAATGGCGTTAGAGCCACGGGCGAGTGCGCTGTGCCGTCGGACTAGCGTGTGACTTGCATTCCTGGGAGATTTGCTGTGTCCCATGGATGGAGCGCTTAGGGAACCGTTGTTGCAGCCGTATTGATGTTTTGATAGGTAAAATACAGTGAAGTGCGAAATGGCGATTCGTGGGGCGTCACTCTGGTGGGAGCGGAAATCCGTGAAAGTCATTCTATCCAAGCTTGGCTAAGTAGCTTGATCAGAAGCTGCGCAAAAAACTCTCCTTGAAAGGGTCATCCTCGTGTAACAGCAGTATGTATAGCACAAGATTATAGTATTAGGATAATATGTACATTCGCTCAAGAGCTTGGCGCCGGCATTGGGCTGAAATACCCAACAGTGACAAGTAGCTGTACACGGACTACAAATGTAGCAAAGACGTGACTCTGGCGATAAAGGTGAGTATTCTCGTCCAAGAGCTGACATCGACAGATAACGGGTTCTCGGAAGGCCTGAGTCCAACAAGCACCAAACCCCAAATTGAACGATTCCCAACGAACAATTCTCATAGAGCGAAACCCGCGACAGCTACGGCCAGCGCGATACCAACGGGTCCTGCGACGTGGTTGGCGCCGCCGGTGAAAGCCGCGGCATGAGGAGTCATGCCCGTCGCAGTGGGATTGGAGCCGTTCGCGCTCATGCTGCTGATGATCAAGGATGGGCAAGGAGTGCCTCCAGAAACCGATGGGTTGCTTCGAGTCACTGTAACATCTGGTGCGGGACCTGACGCGCACGCTGTTCCGCAAGGTGCGAGAACGGTGGACTAAGTTTCGTCAGCGACAATTGCGCCTGCAATCGCAGTGAGGACTCACTTGAGCGCTGGCTGCAGCAAGGGCCGCGAGGGCGAAGGTGGCAGCGAAGAACTTCATAGTGACTTAGGTAGTTATTCTCAGTAAGTTCGATTTCGGTAGAAGAATGAGTGTGCGGATGAAAAGAAAACGATTGACTTGAATGCGAAGGCGAGAGAAGTGCAAAGTAGAGTAAGTTGAGGTACGGGAGAAGAGAAGACTTGTTGTATGTAAAACGAGAGGTATGAAACGTAAATTACAGGTTGGATGCAACCAGGAATGTGCTTGAGCTCAGACCCCTGCCAGAGCTCTTCTTTAGCGCGCCTGAGAGATTAGCCCCACAAGTCTAGATCAGCAGAGCAAGCTTGCTAGGATTTGTCAAGGAATCGAGAGGAAAGGAGTATGACATCGACCTCCTGGAAAATAGGCCTGAGAAGTCTGTCTCGGATGTCGCCTTCCGAGGATTAGGGCCAAAAGAAAAAACACAGAGGCACACCTGATCGGTAGCAGCCGATATCTCACTGATCAGAGATTTTGGCGAATCATTTGGACTAACGAAGTCCCTTTGCAGTCTGTGCCCTGTGGTCACAAGTTTACTAGCAGAGACCTGTAGGCTGCCGAGACCACTTTCGAATCTTCCAGGATCCTGAATTTCCTACGGGTATCAATCGCGGGATTTACCCTGGATTTCAAGCATCACGGTTTCCAAGATCGGCTAAGAAGACAAGATGACATGGTCGAGCTCAATCCCTCGAAAGACTGTACTCTAGGAATGAGTGGAGATTGAGGTTGAGTAGCGCGGAGCAAAGTCTGTACAAGCGCCAGCAGGTCTCAGGAGTCACGACTCTAGAAGTACTCGCAGGAAGCAGAGATCATCTCCGACGCTGGTGCCAGCATGCAATGTGCTTCACTTGCCGCAATGTCAATGAATAGCCAGAAGGAATGACACGATTGCTCGAACTTCCCGAGCTTCGTGGATTTCCAGCGCATGCATGACTTGGAAGTTGATTACTGTATGATGGAGGCCACAACTGCTCCAAGTGTGAGGTAGCACTTGCCAAGTCTCATTCACTTGGTATCACGTGCACGGCGTGATCAGTGATGACATTCTGTTGCTTCGACTACGCGCCTTATATTTGAAGGGTAACGACAACCTCGTTCACCAATTGACCCTTGGAGAGAAATTCCTGTTATTTCTATTTCTCGCATGCATCAACAGCATTATTCGCCGTTGCTGTTCATTGCTTTTCAAGCGCTATAAACGATGCTGGTTCATCCTACGCACTCGAGGCTCGACAGCGAGTCTTATTCTTAAAACCTGTCTTTAACGACCTTATGACTTTACGACACTCTCGAGATCCTTCCCTTCGACGATCAAGCTTTCCACCTGATTCGCGCAATGCCTCAAACCCGCCACCCTTTATCCTCGACCCTGCCTATCCAAATGATGCCTATCCCCCAATTCCCCAGAAGAAGAAGTTTTCGCCGAAAAGAGGATGGATTGGCAGCAAAGCTACTATCCTTCGCCTTGTTTCTTTTGATATTACCGACCGCAAGCGCGCTGCATCACATGAAAAGGTTTCCCACCGCCTGGATCGAACCGCGCGCAAACACCGTACCGCTGGTGGTGTCGAACCAGTGCAAGGAGACCATATACGCTGGGGTCGCAACGCAGTCCGGAACAAGCCCAGGGACGAACGGCTTCAGACTGGGGGCGGGGGAAACCCGCAATATGACAGTCGGCCACAATTGGCAAGGACGGGTTTGGCCGAGGACAAACTGCAGCTTCAACGCGGCCGGGACCGGTCCCAGCAACACCGGTGGCAACAATGGTGGAGGCGCTGCGTGCAGCACCGGCGATTGCTTCGGCGTCGTCGAATGCCAAGTAGCAGTAAGCCAAGCACGACATGCCGTTGCTCACGCTGCTAGAAATCTAACCACCATCAGGGCGCGCCTCCAGCAACTCTGGCCGAGTTCACTCTCGCAACATCCAGCGGCCAAACGTTCTACGACATCTCGCTCGTCGACGGCTACAACATCCCGCTCGGCATCGTGTCCCTGTACCCCGAATCCGGAAACAAGTCGCTCACTAATATCCCGCCAAACCTCACAAACCCCATCTGTATCGGCACCGCCGCGCTGCTGGCAGCCCAGGGCGACACATCAGATGCGAATTTAGGTACTAATGCCTCGTTTCCGATTCCCCTCGAGGAAAGCGTCAGCTATTCATTCGTACAAGGCTGGTGTCCGTGGGATTTACAGCTCCGTCCGCCAACGAAGCCTGGGGATGGCATTTACCCGTACCCCGACGATACAATCCAGAGACCATTGTTCGATCCTTGCTATTCGGCATGTGCCAAGCACAACAAGGACAGTGACTGCTGTATCGGGATGTACAATAGTCCGACCACCTGTAAGCCGAATTACTATGCTACTCAAGCAAAGAAGGTCTGTCCCGACGCGTACAGCTACGGTAAGCCACTCTTATCAGTCACATTGGCGAACATGGATTATTGACGTTCGCCAGCGTTTGACGACCAAACCTCAACATTCATCATCCCATCCGGCGGAGGCTTCGAAGTCGTTTTCTGCCCTGCCGGCCGCTCATCAAACATTCTCGCCACGATGGGAAAAGAGCTTGATGAGCTTGCGGCAACCGGAGCAGTCTCGGCGCAGCTGTTGGCAGACACGCAAAATATCACGCTGATTAGATCGCGCAAATCAGGCTCTACCTCCTTGGGCACGCCGGGGCGGGCCACGGCTGTCTTATGTCTCTTGGTACCGATCATGATTTTGGTTTGAGGTCTGGGATGAGAGCTCGCGGTTGTTGAGTTGATCAGGGACGTAACTAGAATATGCCTAGGCTGAGCACAATGAGCGCCGGTACGCTTGCTCAGCGCCTCCTCTTGGATAAGTTGACTTATTGATACCCAACCAATCCGCAAACGTCTTGGGAGTCTCCCTTTTCTAGAACTCGCAGTGACACATTCATCGTGACACGCCCTCAGGCTCTTTTCCCCTCGTCTCCTTCACCATCTCCTCCAGCGCCGCCACAGCATCCTCCACCCTCCCCTCCTCCACAAACAGATGATCATGAAAATACCCCGCCACGCAATTTGCCCCAATCCCCCGATTCGTCAAACAGTCTGTCATCTTCGCCATAAACCCCACCGCCTCCAACGAGCTATGCACCTCGCACGTAATCATCCGACAAGGAAAGGTAATGTCCTTGATACCGTGCTCCAGCGCCGAAGCGAGAGTCGTAATGACTGTGAGACCCTCTTTCTCATGAAAAGACATCTGCTGGAACAGCGTCGGCGGGGGTGCTTCGGAGGACGGGAACGTTAGAAAAACGAACGTCTCCGGGTTCGTTGTCACTGTCAGCGTTGCCAGCAAGCGTGCGAGATCTCTCTCGCCTGGGGCTGTCATGGTACAGCCGCCCTTTTCCCCGCCAGCGAACTCAAGTTCTCGTGAATAATCCTTTCACTTGTTTCTCTTGCAAGCGAGGTTATTCAAGGCAGCTTGAACGAGCACATAGAGTGTATCATGTACATAGACCACAATGTGAGATAATCGCAGAGTGCGTCAGAGGCTCTTCCTGAGTAAAATTTCAAGCACCAGGCTAAATCTTCTCTCCCTAACAAGACGGTTATATGGTCCAACCAACATTTTGATTTCCAACCCACTTCGCCCACCAACAACCACCATGCCCCAAATCCAAGCCAACAACAACGCACCCCCTCCCCAGACCCCCATCTCCATTGCCCACCCTCTTCCTCTCACCCCCCACACAACCCTCCACATCCAATTCACCCCTTTCCCAACCACTAACCTTATCTTCCTGACCACCACCACCCCTACCAACGCCTCCTCTCTCAGCGCCCTCGGGTCTTTCGTCTACGCCATCCCCAACGTACGTACCAGTCCTTCAATCCACGCTCTCACTTCTTCCCCTTCCCACGGCTCTCACCCTAGCCTTGATCATACCGGCGGACACTCTATTCTAGCAACACCCCACTAACAACGCACCTGCTCCGCAGCGCCACACCCCCACCTTCCCAACCGTCAGCACCGCCCTCTACAGCCAACCCTCAACCCTCGACCTCGCTACCCGCGTCGCGAAAATCATCGCGAAGCGCACGCGGAAACCGACCTGTGTGGGTTGCAGCGTCGCATTCCCGCAGGGTGTGAGTGTAGAGGAGGAGGTGGAGGGCGCGAAGGTCGCTGTAGCGGGGATTCTCGATATCATAGCGAAGCAAGGGGAGGGGAACGGGGAGGTGGGTAGTAATGGGGTTCGATGATCACTGGTCCGGACAGGTGTGATTGAACTAGACACGGCGATGAAGAATGACACGGCGAGGCGAAATCCTAGCGAAAGCCCATAGGCAAAAGAACTGGCATACAGCCCGGTGGTATCGAGAGCAAGAGTGGCGTGTAGGAGCGTGACTCTTGAAGCGCAGCAACTTGCTTATCCATGGAAGCGTCGCCGCCAGAGAGGTGTTACTCTGGTGCACGCGCCCAGATGTCTTTCGCCACACTATCGATGACGCATGTCACGACCCCGGAGATCTCCGAATGTCAGAGTTCCTTTGCAAGGCATCCATTACTGTGATGGTGCAGTGGCTACGGATGATTTCTTGCTGGAGAATGCGGATGGCTCGGAGGTAGTTCCAGGTCTGTGTAATCAGGCCAGAAGAGCCTATTCCTAAAGCATGGGGACCGTCATGCGTTGGATAATGGTTTCTCGTACCTTACTTATAGGAGGGAAACTCGTAAATAAAACCCTTCTCTTATTCTGCTCTTTCCGAATCTTTTTACCACCTCTTTGATCCTGGTATTTCATATTCCCCAACGATCTGAGTTTACAGCAGTGGACGTCCAGTGCTAGATCAGGCCTTCGACAGATCGTGGACACGTTCTTTGAAGGCTGGCAGACGTTCCCTCTGAGCGCATTGGATCTCTTCTGGGTAGGAGACTATACCATGGGTGATATACAATACTGCTGGTTTGTAGCGACAAGGATCGACATTGTCCGCTCTGTAAAGCGCGATGATGATCCTACGATCGTGGACCAGCTAACAAATGTCGCGAACTACTGACCTAATGATCTTGGTACATATAGCTGTATTCTTCTAGGAAACCCACCACAGGAGTCTCTTTGCTTTCTCTTTGTTTGGCGCTCAATTGATTTCTACAATCTCAATACCTACGTCGACCTTCTCCTTTTTCGTAAAATTTTTTGTTTAATGAAACAAAACCACTTTTGACCAGGAACATATTCCTCATATAAGCACGTTCTCACGAATGGTGCAACCTCCGGCATCGCAGCGGCCATGGCCTCTCGCCTCGTTAGAGAAGGCGCCAAGGTCGTTGCTGTGGACCGTAGGCAGGACAGACTCGACGAGTCCGTACGCCGCCATGGCAGAGGTGAAGCCGGTGCGGGTCAAGCTCGATATCAGTGACAGGCACAATATGAACTCGAGTAACCCTGGCCGTCGACCGACCAGCCGCAGAGGGCTGATAATCACTTTCACATTGTGAATGCCTATCAATCTCTTAGACTATCTTTTTCTAAAAGCTGGGATATACTCGCATCGATTTCTCTCAGTCTGTGAGAGACGACTTGGTCGGTTCAATTCACAAATCAATATCAACTTCTCCAGCTGTGTCGATCTCAGGGTGATTCGCTCCCTTGCTTGATGGGAAAGGCGGCCGAGATGAGTATAATGCACTGTGACTCGGCGACCAGCTCCGTCATTCATCAACCAGATTCATTGGACTCCTGCCTCCGCTTGTGCAAAGTAGGTCCATCTTCCACAAGAAACCCCTGGTAGGCTAGCATCGGCCAAGCGGAATTGCACGATTACGTGGGCGACGATGGTCGACTTATAAGTATGGCTTTTACAAGCATTTACAGAGGAAGCATACAAAAACCTGGAATCTGGGAAGGATCATCTCATCATTGGCTTTATCGGTCTGGTGGATACGTTTCATGGGATTGTTGGCAAATGGAGGACTGCGTTTGAGGATCCGGTGAAGACGATTATGAGGATGGAATTTATGGACGCCAAACGATCTTTAGTGGACAATAGCAAGTTATCTATTAGTTCGGAGCTGCTGCTTTCCATCACAGTATTATATGGATAAAGTCTGCAGCATCCTGCCCAGCTTTGCCCCACGACCAGGAGCAGGTGCGTTTCTCGGAGATGTTCTTTTACGTAAGGTTCGTTATGAAAGGTCAGCCATCATCAAGCGACCCGTCAGACTAACAATCGGCATATCAAGCTCCCTCTCCCCATCCAGCTGGTTTTAACCCCTTTCTCCCAGCCCTACCATCGCTAGCCGGTCTTGGCATCACCAAGCCAATCCGATTCCTCTTCCCTTGAACTCGCCTACAAAGCTTCCACAGAGTCATAGATTGTGAACCCCAAAGTACCAGTTCGACGAACTGTTGGAGATCAGAATCCGATTGTTATAGCACAAGCCAACGTAGCAAACAATGACGCAAGAATGGAACGGGGAGTATGATCCCCTCGCCGACCCTGAGGAAAGGAGGGTTCTCTTTGGTGCTTTGGATTCTTTCCGGTGAGTTCGATAGAACGGACTTTGTTTCTATGGTAGGTAAGGATTTTATGCTTTTGTAGAGAAAAGAACTAGGCATCGGAGGTTGATGCCTCGAGATTAGCCCGCTTTCCACTTGATGTTTTGTTTCCTGATGCAATCTGTCGGTAAATGCTTCTTTAGTATTGTCATGTTCCTTTGCATTCCGTTCTCAGTACCTGGTTATCGAATAAGAGGCAAATAGTACCCCAATCTTACAGTGTTTCGTGCTACACAAAAATGCAATTGGCTTCTCTTATTTTCACGTCGATCTTTCTAGTCTTCTTGTTGAAGTTATGGGCTTCTGTAACAGCCTTCCTACCTTCCTACGGACCAAGCATCTAGCAGCACCTAGATCTACAGGTCCAAAGGCTGAACCATCCCTACAGTCAATACCGCCGCACCGCCCACCTCAACACCACCCACCGCCGCCGCCAAAACCTCTACGCCCTCAAAACCCACCACTGGCAAACCCTCGCCTCGCCACCGATCAACATCCTCCAGACCCTCGACCGCGTCGACGACGCCATCGACGCCAACGCCGACATCGCAGACGAGATCCTCGCTCACGGCCTGCCGGCTTTCGGCCTCGACAACGCCCCACCGTCTGCGCCGGATCCGCACGCTTCTCCTTCTGAGACTCGAGACTGGAGAGGCGCGGCAAGCGCAGAGGATATGAACAAAGCGCGCACGACCGTCAACCAATTTTATCGCGATTGGAGCGCTGAGGGGGCGGGTGAGAGGGATGCGTGTTATGGGCCTGTGCTCAGCGATGTGGGGAAGCTGTTTGGCCAGACACCGAAGCGAGGAGATGTCAGGATCTCTGTACCAGGCGCTGGCCTCGGACGGCTAGTGTTCGAGTTCTGCCGTCAAGGTTATACGGTCGAAGGGAATGAGATCTCTTACCATCAACTACTAGCCAGCGCGTGGGTACTCAACCACGTGCAACGAGCGCGGCAGCTTGAGCTTTTCCCGTTTGCGTTGGAATTTAACAATCTGGTTAGTAGGACGCAGCAGCTCAAGGCGGTGAGCATCCCGGACGTGCATCCCGCGACGGAGCTAGCGAAGGCGAGTGTCTTGGGGGACACACATGCGTTTGAGCGGATGAGCATGACGGCCTCGGATTTCGTGGTGCTGTATGGCGATGAGGAGCACAAGGGTGTCTTCGATGCAGTGGTCTCGGTGTTTTTCTTGGATACGGCGCCGAATGTTGTGCGCTATGTTGAGGTGATCAGGAATTGTTTGAAGGAGGGAGGGGCGTGGATTAATATCGGGCCTTTGCTGTGGCATTTTGGGGATAGGGCGCTGGGGGAAGGTGCGGAAGGCCAGGCAAGGCGACAGGAGAGGGATAAGGAGGGGATTGAGGAGCCGGGGAGCGTGGAGTTGACGGTTGAGGAGGTGTTGCTGCTGGTTGAGAGTATGGGCTTTGGGATAGAGATGCAGGAGGTTAGGGGTGAGGGGGTGGGGTATATACAGAATCCGGAGAGCTTGTTGAGGAATGTGTATAGGCTGTCGCATTGGGTGGCTAGGAAAAAGTCTTCATCATGAGTTGTCTGTATGTGACAGTCGGAGTTGCCAATGGATCCTGCCGACTTGGATGGTCGTGCAAGCAAGAGAACTAATCTTCATAGCCCTACAGCGTTCCGAAGATGAGCCTCCTGATTCAATATGTAGTCAGCTGGCGCCATGGCATCAATGATCGAAAGGCTGTGGAGAGAAAGATGATTCCGACCGCAACCCATTTGGTTCCATCCTCAAGTGACTTACACAGAGACCAACCCTCAGACTTGCTCAGCACTAAAATCTTTGGGTCTCTGTCATACGCATAGGGAACCCTCAGACGATCTTCCAGAGTCTCCAAACATGCTTTCGTCAGCATTCGTCCCACTGCTTCTGGCAAACGCTTGACTGTCTAGTTGTCAAAAAGTAACAACAACCACCACTGCCGCAACAACAACGTGAAAGGGCGGCTCATCGACGAACAATTCGATAAGTTGCCTCCGGTGTGGGTGGTTGGAGTAGATTCCGATTCCCAAACACTGAGCGGAGGGCCAGTCACACCCACACCGGTCGGCCCTTTGAGCAGCCAGCACATTGCTTGCCCAAGCTTGCACATATTCTGCAGATATTAGTGCTAGATGCGAGGATGCAAGCACGTCCTTCGTCGGGCTTCTAGACAGCGTAATGGCATGCTGTCCCTGCTACGGTCCTGCCTGGTACATGTTTTTGGGTTAAACCACGTCCACCGACTATAGCTGGATGGGGGAGACACAACATCGTTACGTGACCAGATGCGCAGATGCAGACATCTCTCTTCCTTGGAGTACTACGCCGGCTACGGAAATGCCGGCTGAGATCACGTCGTTAGGCTTGTGTGCGGCGGCTGGCGGTGTTAGGGCAATCCCAATGCCGTCGGCGACTGATGTCAAGAAAGGAACGCTGGCGACCGGGGAGTCCAGGGTGGTTTTTCGATTGCACTTCCTGCAGCCTTCTTGGCAGTCTTCGCTCTCTGACGAAGCTGTGCTGCGCATAGAGGCGAGCGCGCCCACAGCCGTCCGCGATGATTCATGACTAGACCTATGTACACATGTTGGTGTAAGAGTACCGGCTGGGCTATGGCGTTACGAGCAGTCGTCAGATGTATGTTGTATCTGCAGGCTCGGCTCCTATAATTCGAAGCGGTAATCGCTATTCCTTCTCTTTTCATTGACTTCTCTCGCCAAAGACTCTGTGTGTTCACGCAAACGTGAAGCCATCAGAGGGTAGTGGTGGAGCGGCCTAAAGGATGAAGAGACGCTAGTAACGACTGTGGGAAGATACATATAAGCTTCCGCTCCCAGTCAAGGAGTGACCTGGGAGAATCTGTCGTCTGCATTATAGCGGAGTACAGAATCCGCGACGCATCAGAAAGCGAGAGATGCGTTGAATAACGAAGAGTAGCCTAGGCTCCGGGTAGGTGCAATCATGAAGAAGTGAAGAAGATTGAACCTCCTCAACGAATGACTAGCAGAAGTACGACAGCAGACGATAATTGGTAGACAAAATGAATATAGTAGCATTTTACCCTTGAGATCCATTCCATATAATTGCTACCTCGATAATCATTAAGAGGATATTCGTTGAGTAGCCCTCAGAATTAGGAACATCGAGGCCGTTCGCCGTAACCACAATTGGGTGAAGCATACCAGGTAGTGCTTCATCGGGGCAGTCTTTCGTAGTAAGACGTTTGGCGGACAGAAGTGACGGTTTGGGAAGAAACCTAGCAATGGCGCCCCAATGGGTTGCAGATGCATTCGCACATATCCCCACGTATCATGCGAATCCTCCATGCATCTGCCAAGGCTGGTAGCGAATCATCGAGCCTCGTACAGTATTGTGTTGGTGCGCAAGCGCTCAGGGAACCACCACCATCTCCCTGCCATCGCGAGACTGAAGGGACAGCAGCGACGTTTCCATCTCCAACCTCGGACAGATCAAGTTGGTAGTGACTAGTGATTACCAACTTAACGTATCTCAAACAGCCTCCGCCTTCACCTCCCCAAGCCGCTCTAATTTGGGAGCAGCATCGCGCAGGCCGACCAGACCCCGACGGAGCGCCAAATCCGCTAGCCAAGTCCTCCATAGTCCTCCCAAGTCCCAGCTAGACACTGTCTCACCCTGAACCCACGTCCCCACCATACTCCCAAACAAACCTCACTGGTCTGGTCCTCGACAGCGGGCCCGTGGTCGCCTTATCTTTGACGTGACATTAACCTTTCTTCATCGACCTTTAATGCTTCACCCTTCATGCGATCCCCATCGACTCCATGACCTCCCGATTCAAACAATTCGGTGCTTCCTTTGGTTCCAAGCGACAGGCCAGCAGAAACGGTAACGGAAATAGTCAGACCCCGACTCCCCCAACCACCAATCTTCAGCCCGCCTCCGCTGCCGGTGTCCTCCACACGCCAACAGGGAGCACCTCCTCCACCACCAGTCTCCCTATGAATCAACAGCCCAACGGCCTTGGCCGGCCTCCAAGCTACACCTACAATCCTAATGCGCCTAGGGCGCAAAGTCCGCTTCCGCCTCCTCAGCAGCAGCAGGTTGCGCATCACCCTCCGCCGATCAATACCGGGGGCTACCCTCAAGGACATCCCGCTCTCGCCGGCGGCAATGTACAGCCGCCAGGTTACGGAGGAGGATACCCTCAGAACGGTATACACGGTGGGGTGCCCCAGCCTACGTTGGCACCGTACGGGCGTGGACCTCAGGCCGTCGAAGTCGAAGGCGCAGGAAGGAGCAAAGCGCAATTGATTGTCGGCATCGATTTTGTACGTCTGGAATGTTGTTCGCACAATAAACTCAAAGCTTACACAAGTGTCTAGGGAACGACGTTCTCTGGGGTAGCTTTCGCATTTGCAACGAACACTGAAGCCAAGGAGGATATCATCACAGAGTGGCCTGGCGCGGGCAACCAGACAAAACAGAAGGTATTATCTATCATCAAGCTTCGAGCGCCCAACGAGCTGACAGCGACTAGATACCTACCGTACTCTATTACGATCAATACCAAAAAGTCGTTGGCTGGGGACCTGATATCGCTGATGCCCTGGCGCCTACTGGATATCCGAAACCTGGTGTGCAAAAGGTGGAGTGGTTCAAGCTCCAGCTGATGCTCTCCGGAAACACCTACATCGATCCCATCAATCTCCCACCTCTTCCCCCGGGCAAATCCGAAATAGACGTTGCGGCCGACTATCTGTTCAAACTACGACAAGCTATGCGAAACCAATTACAAAAGACCTTGGGCGAGGTGTTCAACCGAGAAGAGCGCAATATCCGATACTTTCTCACAGTCCCTGCTATCTGGAACGATGCCGGGAAAGCAGCAACAAGAGCTGCGGCTATCCAAGCTGGATTTTTGAGAGATGAGAATGACAATCGATTAACGCTGATCACGGAACCCGAAGCTGCTGCTATGTTCTGTTCGAAGACTGGACTGCTCAATCTCAAGATCCGAGATGCGGTTCTGATTGTCGATTGCGGTGGAGGTACAGTCGATTTGATTGCCTACGAGGTGGAAGAAGAGACGCCCTTCACAGTCGCAGAGTGCACAGCAGGGTCTGGAGACTCCTGTGGCTCGACCGCGCTGAATCGGAACTTCAGTAACATTCTGAGAGCCAAAATCCGCAAGATGAAGCTGCCTGATGGCTCGAGAACGGCTGGAAAAGTGTACGCCAAATGTATCATGGACTTCGAGAACAGGATAAAGGCAGACTTCCGGAACAACGGGCAGAAGTGGGCAGTCGATGTGGGTATCGAGGCAGAATTCCCTGAGGCAGGCATCGAAGAAGGTTACATGACCTTCACAAACGAAGAGATCCTGCAATGTTTCGAACCCGTCGTCAACCGCATCCTCGAACTTGTCCGCAACCAGATCATCGCCATCCAGGCACAGAACAGAATACTCCAGGTTTGCTTCTCGATCATATCCACCCGCTTTCGCTAACATATCTTCAGAACGTCCTCGTCGTTGGCGGCTTCGGCGCTTCCGAATACCTCTTCCAGCAAATCAAACTCCACGTCCCACCCCAGTTCCAACAAAAAGTCGTCCGGCCCATGGACTCCGTCGCCGCCATCGTCAAAGGCGCCGTCACGGCCGGTATCACCGAGCGAGTCATCACCTCCCGTGTCGCTCGTCGTCACTACCTCATGGCAACACTCCAACCCTTCAAAGAAGGCCATCATCCCGAACAATACCGCGTGCCCAGCCTAGACGGCAAGGATCGATGCAAATACACGCGGCAGATCTTCGTGCAGAAGGGCCAGCGGGTCAAGATCGGCGAGCCGGTCAAGGTGGGCTTCTTCAGGCAGGTGGCGCCGGGGGCGACATTGATGTATGAGGATATACTGTACGCCTGTGACGAGGATGTTTGTCCAGAGTATACTAAGGATCCACGTATGCTCTTCCACCCAATGTCCTACGGTATTCGCACCACTGACGTAACCGGCAGGCATCAAGGAAGTCGTCACCCTGACTTCAGACCTCTCACGCAAAAACCTCGAAAAGGACTTTGAGCGTATGGACACCCCGCAGGGCACCTTTTATCGTAAGCACTAAATCATGATCCACTACCCCAAGACCCATAGCGCTAATCTACTTAATCCAGGCGTCTACTTCGACATCCTCCTCGCCCTCGACGGCTCCGAATTCAACGCCGAGCTCGTCTGCCAAGGCGAAGTCATGGGGCGCTGCACAGCCCGATTCCGATAAAAGCCACCTTTCATTAAGAAGACAACGCACACCTCATGACCAATAGAACAGCGAGACCATGCGAAAAGAGGAAAAACAGCGGGCGAGGAAGGAAATGGGATAACTTGATCTGGGAGGCAATGATGGGATATCTTCGTCAATTGAACGGCATGCCTGTCGCTGGTCGTTTTCGATCGTTTTTTGGGATGTTTTTGAGAGTAAGGGAGGGGATTCGGGGGATGAGATACCTGTAGCTAGCATTGAAATGCATGATGTGTCTTCAATTGAGAATGTGTCGGGTGCTGTGTGACTAAGGCTTGGGTATACATACGACTATGGTAACTGGGGATTGTTTGAGGGAGGCTAGAGGGAGTTGTCGGCTTGTGGAGAGTCTTTGAGGAGACAGCCTGATGCGAGCATGGACGAGTGATTTTGGATCAAGATTTCGCGCATTGCCAGGTCTACGGCGTCAGAAGCACAGCAACTCGTGCCCACACACCACCATATCACACTAACAATCGTAGGCACATCATCCCAACAGCAGTATCTTCAGTACCAGCACATCATCAAGCAGCATGTCTTCCCCTACCACTATCTCTCATATCCCCCTCCCCCCTCCCCCATCCCCCGATCTACCGATTACTCTTCGCCACCCTCTCCAGCTCATCCTTCTTCTTAATCGCATACGAGTTACTACTCCCCTTCGCCGCATTAATCAGCTCCTCCGCCAAACACTCCGCCACGCTCTTCACATTCCTGAACGCCGCCTCTCTCGCGCCGATTGTCAAGAGGGCGATGGCTTGATTGACGCGGCGCAGGGGGGAGACGTCGACGGCTTGGCGGCGGACGGTGCCGGCGGAGCCGATGCGCGTGCTGTCTTCTCGGGGGCCGCAGTTGACGATGGCGTCGACGGCGATTTGGAGGGGGTTGGCGTCCGTCATGATGTGGATCTGTTGGCGGGTGGGGGGAAGGTGTTAGCTATGAGGAGAGGTAGGTAGGCAGACGTCTGGGGTTTGGGTTGTGGGAGGAAAGATGGGGGGGGAGGATGGTGGTTATGGGGGATAGGAGGACGTACGATCTCAAAAGCGTGGTCCACGATACGCACGGCCATGAGCTTCTTGCCGTTGTTGCGCCCGTTCATCATCAGGGAGTTGGTCAGGCGCTCGATGATGGGGCATTGGGCTTTGCGGAAGCGCTTCACGGCGTAGCGGCCGGCGGAGTGGGAGATGTAAACGGGGGCGCGGATCTGGATGTAATCTCTGTTTTTGGGGCATGTATGTAAGCTGCTGCTGCTGCTGGGCCGGTAGAGAGGAGGAGGAGGCACGGCTGGTTGGAGGGATGGAGGTGATGGTGCTTGTGGACGTGAGAGAGGCGGGGACTCACGTCAAGCTGATGTCTCGGACTTCGACATCCTCGTATGACCACTTGTTGAAGAGCTTGACGGTGCCAATCTCCTGCGTGACCTCCTTGGGTAGGACTTGGTACCCGCTGGGGTTCTCGACCTCGACTTCGCCGTTGTCGGACATGGTTGCGGTGGTCGAAGTCAGTGTTCTTGGGGGTTTCGAGATAACTGGTGGGGAGTCGTGGTGGTGGTTGAAGATCCCTGGGAATTCGGCTCCCTTACTAGCGCGGTGTGGGCGCTAAAGCGCTGTAGGGCTGAATGGATAGCCGAAATTTGATATTGACCTTTCCGGGGGCGATCATCGTAATCGGGCAATGGTCAATGCTGGCATATCAACGAAAAGGCGTTTTCACGAGAAGCAGAAGCCAGTCAATCGATGAGCTACAGCATATAATTGACAATCACCAGTGAAAAGCCAAAGCAACGCCCAACGTAAACACGTCTTCTCGTTCAAGCATCAGGCTTTAAACCTTCGGCTTGGGTGGCGGCACGCAGCGCTCGCAGCGCATCTCTAGCTAGCGACTGCCGAGAAAGGAAGGACAATAGCACAAACTCTGCCCTGCTGCGTCCTGAAGAACCCAGACTTCGCTTCAGACTTCGCTTCAGACGTGGGTGCAGCTATACAAGATCTATTGGTAGCACATGGTTGATTTGGGAGGCTAGAATCGCTTCAGTATGCCATCAGCAAAGGAGAAAAGACGCATTGACGAATCACATTTGGTAAATGGTTGGGCGTTTGGCTTTTCAATTTGGTAGACTGAGTCTTGAGAAGCGGCTTTAGTCCGTGGAAATTGGTCTACTACAGCTCAGATTAGACGCAGAAAGAGGCTTCTCCGCATTGCCGACTTACTCAAGTGGTCAGAGATGGTGATTTGTGCCCCCGTAAACACGTAGAAGCGTCAATGGATGATGTGGTTGTGGGTTTTGGTGGGCAGAAGACTTTAGCAGATTAGTGCCCTTTATTGCCCCGTTTCCCTCCTCGCTTGGTGCGTTCCACGTGCGCTTTTAGGGCCTTCCCCCGATCGACTAGACTCCTTTTCTGCTTGCTTTTCGCGTTCCCCAAGGTCATCATGAAATTCTTCTTTCTGGCCTTCTCTTTATTGGTAGAACTTTTCCCTTCAGCTTCCTTTTTGGACCTTCGGATGGCCTGGGTACTCTTGTGCTCAGAACGCCCTACTTGACCTTCTTTCGCATGCGCAACCTTCTCCTCTTTGCTCATTTTCTTCGACAAAGATGCGAGACCCTCGATCTCTGCTGCTGTTAAAGGATCATCAGCATGGCGATTGAGCTGAGCCTGCTGCTGAGCGATACGTTTCCTCTGAGAGGAGGGCAGAAGCTTGTGGACACTTGCTTCGAGCTGCAGTTCTCGAAGCTTTGCCAAATCGGCCGGAGTAAGAATGGTCTTCGACGCAAGGTTGGAGGCTTCCAGTACAAGTTCTGCTGTCTTCTCAGCCTCGTTCTCCTTGTCTTCTCCTTCCTGTGCAACCAGAGGCTCACGTTTGGTTCGCTTTGTCGCAGGCTTGTCATCGTCAGAATCGCTGATATCGATCTCTTTATCGCTATCGACGTTGATCCAACCGCCAGAGTCATCAGAGCCGGCATCCTCGACCTCCCAACCATCTTCATTATCCTCATCGACCTCAGGTTCATCGGCTATAGCGTCAGCTGCAAAGTCCGATTCCAGCCGCTTCTTTTGTCGCTCCTCTTCCTTCCACTTCTCCAGCAATTCTAGACCTTCAATGCCGCCGACCGCCTCTTCACCGAATCGGCGCTCCTTGTGGTCTCCAGCTCTCAAGCCCATCGCTGCCTCCTTCCCTCGATCTTTCTTTTTGAGCATATCTGCACCGACCTCGCGATAAAGCCCCAAGAGACCCTTGGCCGCCATCATAACCCCCTTGTCCTTGCTCTTTTTATACATGACCAGGTCTTGGAGCAAGGTCGGGTTCATCGCAAGCGGCTGTCTGACGCAAATCTCACGGATGCCATTGAGTCCGGCAGACGCGACCTCTGCAGCGGCAGCTTCAGACACAAATTCATTGGCGATCTTCTGGATCAAAGGCTCAAGGTCTTCAGGAGGAACAAGATTATGGGTCGCCTGTGCCAGAAAAGCTAGGAAAGAAGTGACCGAGGGTTGGCGAGGATTCAAGTACTTCAAGAAGTACGAGTAAAGCGGCAAGATGGTGAGCTTGTGTAGACCAACGAGACGTGATACCAATTGAAGAACGAGCAATTTATGCTCGAGGTTAAGCTTGGATCGAGGGTTTTGAAGGTGCTTCGAGAACAAGCTTTCAGCGAACCCCTGAGGATCATGCAAGAGATGGAAAGCAGAGAAGTTTAGGGGATGGGGTTGTTTCTTCTTCTTCTCCTTCTTTTTGACCGTTGAGATGGCGTTTTCCATCGCCCTTGCCCTCTTCTTGGATTTCTTGTTAATGCCAATTTGGTGTTTCAGTTTACCCATGTCGATAGCGTCGTCATCACTGCTCTCGTCCTCCATCTCTTCCCTCTCTTGATCACCGCCTAAGAAGAAGCCTACCCCACCGACGACAACCTTGACGTTGTCCGCAAGGCTGGCCTCTTTCATGATACCCACCGCTTTAGCATCGGTCCATACCTGGCGTTTCCATAATTCTCGTGTAATCTTGACTGCCCATATACCTTTGCGGGATTCTCGATCGGAAACTAGCAGATCATAGAGCACCGTCTGTATCGTTCGGTTCAATTTGTGATTGGTGTGCTTGGCACTAGATGTACGTAGATCGGAGGTGATCTTTTGGTAGAGGAGGGTCCTGAGAGATTTGCTAGGCGTCGTGGTAAGGATAGGGAAGAGCGTCTCTAGAAGCCTTGAGGATGCTAATTAGCCTATTCCTTTTCTAAGTCTCCAACCAAGCGGCGTACCTTGACGAATCTAAGATTTCCTTCTTTCGCAATAGCACAAGGCTTCCAATGATCTTTTCTCTCAACTCAGGCTCGAGATCCCGATGATGTATCGTCAAGGTTTCTATGAGCTGATCTGGAAACGCAGCCGTCAATGTGGGGTAGCAATCAGCGAGATGCGCGACGAAGTCGATAAGGTCTCGAAACGATACGATGCCGGCGTCCGTTGCAGATGAAGGTGCCTGGAGGAACAGTTCTCGTTGTGCTTCATACTGATCGTATTGAGATTTGAAATCCGCTTCGTACGAGCTATAAAAGTTAACCTCGTGAGTGAAGCGGCACCGCCTTGACTGACCTTGGATCTCGTCGGATCTTGTACTGCAGGTTGGGTCTGGCATTGGTCAGTAGGTCTGCAGGATACAGTCGGTGTGACTGCTTACAGATCGGCATCAACTTTCTCCAACGCGCCGAGCTTCCTCTTCACCATCTTGCTTGGACCTCGCAGGCAGTGAGGGGCGGTTCATAGCATAGAAAATCAATCTTCCTGTGGGCACAACATCTACATAGGGCTGAGCAGTTCTTGTTATCAGATACGTCGGATCGCGGGCCGTCCTACGCGGCAGAGCCCGCCAAAGGGTCACGAGGCTAGAACCCCATCATACCATTCTGCGGAAACATCGGAGCTCAGAGCTCAGATATCATGCAGCTTCCGCCACGTGGGGATTATGCTACGGCAGTAAGAGCATAAGTCATCGGTATGACGGTGGCCTCCCGCACCCCCATGGAGATCTCTTCGTTTGTGGCGGCCACTTGGGCTATTCTAGGCAGGTGCTCCAGTCGCACCCACCCGAAAGGAGGAAGCATGTCGACCTGCAGTTCAGGCACGTGTAGCTTGGGATTGGTCAAAGTCGGTAATACGTATCTTCTGGAGTGGTCTGTATACGCTGCTCATCAAGTATATTAGATATGATAGACGGCTTTCCTTATCTCGATCCTTCTTTCAGTAGAACAAGGTCCACCTCTCCATTCGCCGACCATGAAAGCATCTTCATTGCTCTCGATACTAGTCGCTGCAGTCCCTATCCTTGGCTGTGAGAACTGTCAAGGAGAACATGTTCGTAATGTCAGGCGTATGCAGCCTGGCGCTCAGAACGCCACAGTCGCCCCAAGAGGACCTCTAGCATGGGGACAACTTAATTTTCTGCATACGACTGATACTCATGGGTGGCTTGAAGGGTAACGTGTGCACAAAAACACGATCTATGGACATTCCTGACCGAGCTACAGTCACATCAAAGAGCAGAACTATGGCGCGGACTGGGGCGATTTTGTCAGCTTTACCCGACACATGAAGCATAAGGCAGGCAATCTGGGGGTTGATCTTCTTCTGATCGATACTGGTATGATCAAGCTCTCGTTGAGTAAAGTTCCATATCTTTCCCTCGACATGTTTTACGGCTTAGCCGCTGGACGACTTTTGCAATACGAGCGCTTTCTGTGAAGGGAGACTTCTCATAGCTTTCTCGTATTCCTTGAGTTGTATAATTGAGAAATTCGCTATCCACTTACAAAACCTACATGTGAATTCATGCGGCCGCTGACACAATGCCAGGCGATCTGCACGATGGCAATGGGCTGTCTGATGCTACCACACCAAATGGCGCAATAAGCAACCCAATCTTTGAGAATCTCGATTATGATCTTCTGACAATCGGTCAGCTACGTCAATACCCTTGCAAATGACAAGCAGGCTGATTGAGTAGGCAACCATGAGCTCTATATTACCGACATTGCATATGAAACGTTCAATCAATTCAGCAAAGTATACGGCGAGAGGTATCTCACAAGTAACGTTCAGATCCGGAACAACAAGACTGGGCAATTCGAGTACATCGGAAACAAGTTCCGCTACTTCACGACTGCGCACGGCTTGCGCATCATGTCTTTTGGCGTTCTTTACGACTTCACTGGAAATTCCAATGTCAGCAAGGTTATCAAAGCGGCAGATCTTGTCAAGGAAAGCTGGTTCCTAAATGCCATTCAGTATCCTGAGCCCATCGATCTATTTCTGGTAATCGGTCATAATCCTGTCCGACCAACTGCAGGCGGTTCGACTTTTGGCATACTCTACAAGACCATCAGATCTTTGCGTCCGACCACCCCGATTCAAGCATTCGGTGGCCACAGCCATATTCGCGACTTGGCGATTTTTGATTCCATGTCTACTGGACTTGAGTCTGGTCGGTACTGTGAGACTGTTGGCTGGCTATCTATGAGCGGCATCAACTCTTCAACGTTCAATGGCAACATGAAGCCACGGGGAGTCCCAAATCCTACGCAGCCGGCCGTCAATGCCACAGCGAGAAATAGTACAGGGAACACTTCTACTTCCAACCTTCTCTATCAAAGACGGTACCTCGACTTCAATCGCTTGACGTTTGCGTATCATGCCGTTGGGTCGCAAGACAAAACGTTCGATTATCACTCAGGAGAAAGGGTGACCGAGCTGATCACTACCGATCGTAAGAAGCTCAATCTGACGGCTTTGTATGGCTGCGCTCCAGCGACATACTGCCAGTCCTGCAAACCTTTCGGAGCCGAAGGCAACATCTTTCCGCTACTGGCGACAGCGCTTGCCGCGACTGTGATCAATCAGTCAAGGGCTGCAAATCCAAGATTGATTCTCATTAACACGGGCAGCGTCCGCTTCGACTTGGTTAAAGGCCCCTTCACGTTGTAAGTAGAACTTACTCTTCTTAAGAGTTTCGGATAAGAAACGAGACCCTTTTCTGCGTGTATCTGTACTGCCACCCCTTTATGACACTTGAGGGCTAATCCCGAGCAGTGATGACAGTTTCATCGTCAGTCCTTTCACAGATGCCTTTCAGTTCATTCCAAATGTCCCGTACGAATACGCCAGCCAGGTTTTGGGCACCATCAATGCAGCCCCAGACAACAAGAAGAGGCGGGACCTCGGACATCGTGACTTCAGCTTCACGCCTATGACCGGTGAAGTCTGCCCCGAGGGAACCGTAGAGCACGCTCACGACCTGTTGAAACCGCGTTCTCAGCCTCTTACTCGGGGTCTGCATCGCCGCCAAACCGCAGTGCTTACGCCAGGATACGTCACCAAAGGTATGTTTATACAAGCTTTGGACATAACTGTTTGCTAACTATTTCGTCCTAGATGACTTCGGTACTGATGGAGATGACACCATCCACTCCAAGATACCAAACTATCCACAGCCACAGTACATCCAGGCCAACGCCTCCTTCCCAGCCGATCACTCAGTGCCTGCGAGGGTGGATCTCGTATTCCTTGATTACATCGCTACGGACGTTCTCGCAGGTCTCACAGCCGCAGGTGTCATGAAAACAGCGGCCGACGTGTCGTATTACCTTCCCAAAACTTTTACGACGAACAGCTATCTACCTGCATATGCAAAGATAGCTTGGCAAGCCAATGTGCCTAATTGTCCGGTGGGAGAAGGCGTAGGTGCGAATTGAGCGGAGACGGCCGAAGACATGTAGCAAATTGTATGTGCTTTGCTGGTCTATCTTGTCAATGAAGAGGTCTGTATCCTATAATAGACTGTAAATGCTCGGCCATACACGAAGAGAATGAAATTGTGTGTCCTTTCTCCGTTATGTTCTTCTATATTTTCTTTCCTTGTGCGTTTATCCTGATGGAATAATCATCTCGTGGTGCAGCGGCGTTCTTGACTCTCTTCCCCATGTCCGGAGAACTGAGCTGGGAGACATACTCTGTCTCTCGATCTTCAACAGGTGTCTAATCAAACTCTTCGACGCATTGACGAGTATACTTCTATCTAATGCATGGAGTCTTGCTCTAACAATCCGGAACACTCCATAACATGCCCCCTCAAATAGTGCCAGAGCGTTCCTTGTCGCGGCATACCACCGTCACTCATCGTTCAAACCCCCCCCCCCCCCCCTTCCTCTCCCATTCCCACCTCACCTCCAGCACCCACAAACCTCCACCAACCTACGAACTCCCGCAGTCACGTCCTCACGTGTAACCCTGTCCCCAACCCCACCATCTCTCCCCCAAGACCCAGCCAAGAAAAACCTCCGTAACCGCCTATCCACCGCCCTCACGACCTACAACGAGCTCGCCATCCCCAGCCAAGCGCTCCTAAAGCTTAAAGCCACTCCTCTCGGGGAACTGCGCGATTATAGGCGCATCGAAGCTCTGCCCCTTGTGGCGCTTCCTATCATTGATGTGAATCAGTCGACTGTTAGGCATAATGTACGTCCTCCACCCGAAGAGCCCTCCTATTTCCTAAAAACCTTGCCCCCTCATATGCGATATCAATCAGCTCCATCCCTTTTCCAAGCCACGCCCTCCCCTCTCAACCCAACGGTCCCGCTGACTTGACGTGCAGAGCACGAACTGGCTCGAGACCGAAATCCAGCGCTACGAGGATATGGCCAGCCATTGTGAGCAGCGGAAAGGGATCCTGGAGGCGGAGGTGGAGGCAGAGCTGGTGGACGACGGCGAGGCTTAGGGGTTAGCGGCACGGGATTTTGCTGGATTGGGAGCGAAGAATGTGGCATATTGTGGATGCAAGTTCTCTTTAATGGGCACCAGGATGTGCTAGATGTACCCCTGAATCATGTGACTTGTTCCATGTCGGTTTTCTTCAAAGGACGGGTAATACGCTTCGATGGATTGACGGTTCAACGTTTTGGCGATGGGTGACCAGTCCATTCGACAATCCGTTGATGCGTTATTTCAGAGTTCCAGTACGCTTTTTTCTTGCCCCTACATACAGCCTTACTACTAAAAACACCGAGCCATCGAATATCAGCGAAAACAGCGAGAATTATTATCAGGCTCATCAGAATTCAATGCAAGCTCCTCTCTATCTCCCTCCCTACTCCCCTCCCCTCTCTATCTCCCTCTCTTTCTCCCCCCCATTCCCCCATCACCTCTCCTCCTCCTCCTCCTCCCCTCCACTAACACCCCAACCTCCCAGCCACCCCCCTCGCAACCCCCCTCGCCCCCTCCCAAAACTCCGTCAACTCCTGCAACCGCCTTATCTCCTCTGCAAACCACGCCACACTGCGCTGGATCTCCGCTTCGCTAATAGGTGGCGCGAGGAGCGGCTGGTAGATATGCAGGGGGCGTGGATGGACACGGGTTCTGTCGATGCGGTGGATGAGGGTTTGGCTGTTGGGGGGTAGGTCAGCTTTTCTTGGTTTCTATTGCTTTGTGATGATTTATGTTGTTTTGTTTTTGTTCTTGGGTGAGGGGGGGGGAAGGTGGTGGGAGGATGGGTTGTGGTGCTTGTATTGTTTGGGTGTGTAGGAGGGAGATTGGGGGGAAGGGGGTACGGACCAGTCTGCAGCGACGCGGTTGTACTCAGAGATGGCCTCGGAAAGGGCGCGCTGAAGGGGGTGGATGGGGATGTTGTTGGGGGAACTGGGGATTCCAGTGCGATGGGGGCGGTGGGGAGGCATTTTGCGAGGGATGGATTGTGGTGTGGTTGATGAAGGGGTGTGTGTTGGTGTACTGAACAGGGGGATTCTCGTCTGTACTGTATGAAGTAGAGACTAGAAGAAAGACTGTGAAGAGGGAGATGATGAGGTTATGGTAAAGGGTGGAACTGTTTAGCAGAGGAAACAACAACATGGCACGTTGGGAAAGGGATCGCTACGGTGATGTATGAAGCGCGGTAGGGAACTTTGAATCACAATATTGCACGCCGGGAAACAGATCGCTAGGGGGATGTCTAGGGCGTGATGTCAAAGAGGTTTATGAATTACGACAAGAAGGTCGCCTCTTGCAGTTATTTGAAAACCTTTGATATTGCTCATCAGGGATCTCACAACGAAAGGGGTAGCCATGTTAACCCAACAGAACAGCCTCGGAGGCTTGACCGGAGACAATATAGAGTATACGGAAAAGGACGAGTGCTCAGGCCTAGCAAGAGCCGAACAATAGAAGCCGTGTAGCAAGAGAAGCTTCGAGTAAAAATCAGCAGAGAGAGAGAAAGCGGTTGAAGCGCGCCTACTGTGCTGTAAGTCTTGGTATGTTCGATCTCAACCCGGGCCTAAACAGTCGCAATGGCAGGGTCGGACCCAATCCATCCAAATTAGACTCATTCGCAGATTTCGATATACAGATCTGCCAATATTCTCGGGATGAATTCTGTGTGCTAGAAGGGATAGTGCAACAACGTCATGGTCAGTCGTATTCCCAGTGCCGCTAGGATGCACATCTCAAGGGGTACTCACTTATTGAGACTGTGAACAACCATGTTGACGAAGTGAATATAGGCTGATCGACCGGCAGCGACCCATCGATAAAGAGGTTGCAGTCATAGGACTGTTAATGCAGCCAGCGGCACCGGGCTTTTGGAATGGGTGTGTGGGAATCGGAGATCACTAGCTATGTTGGCTTACCCTTCCCACTATCTTCGGGAGATTTTCTGGACGGGTTCGTTACTCCGAGAAAGGCGATGACGGTGGAACCCTAGACGAGGCCTTCGAAACGAAGAAGAAAGATGCTTCAAAGAGAAGTATCCATAGAGACCCAGGGAATTCGGCAAGGAGGCGAAGACTTGGTGACCGTCAGTGCCCTACCAAGGCGGCGTACACGACTCTCTGCTGACAGAAGTGGAGAGTTGATGACTCTTCTAAAGAGTGAAATGGAAGTGTGACGGGATGTGCATCTGGTAATGAACATCATCAGATTCTGTGCTAGATGGCTTGCTGTTCCACGGCCGCGAAGATGCCATTCGGGGAATTGTCAAACCGATACACCCATAGATTGTGGGTGTCGAGCACACATCTGAGCATTACTGTGGAAAGGCGACCCTAAAACATGATCAGCATTGACATAGGGTCCTCAGGATGAATGAAACAACGGGGCCGAGGCAGAATTCATTGCTCCTAATTTCCCGTGACTTGGGGCAGATGCAGAGCCATTTCAAGGTGGCCGATGAAGGAGCTGTAGGAATAGGAAATCGACTCAGAGAGTGAACGGAGCAAAACTCTCAATTCCCAGATCCAGATTAGGAATGAAGCTCTGGGGTCAAATTACTCACTTAGTAAATTGTTTCAAAGACTGTCATCATTAGCAACCAGATCCCTCGAGGCGACGAAACAATTCGATCGAGTGCGCCCTTGAAGACACCCCCTCGAAACACGAATTCGGACGGAGCATTTAGCTGACCTGGTGTCAATTGTAGCAATGCCACATCCAAGCTTCCGCCAAGGACACAGCTCCGACGAAGGGCCTCAAGAGGACCAATGTCAATTTCTGGGTCGAGCCGTTATCGAGGAACTAAAGCTCTGAAGCAATCACACGATTTGGCGCTAGTGTAGCGAGATGCTCATTGAAAGGTCTCTGAAAGCTTGAAGTCCAAGGATTCGCAAATTCGAAAGCATATGTATGTGTCCTGCAGCAGTGAGGTAAGGTCGAAAACGCAAGATCATGTATGCTAATCGATGTAATAAACAACAAACAGGCTAGGATGACATATCCTCGCTAGTACATTACAATATACATTGACGGCTAGTGACTCAATCGTTCCACTGAAACCTGGGTGTGGAGGAGATGTGCGGGAGGAAAGTAAGAGTGCGCAGGAGGACAGAAAGATGTCTACTATTTCCCGACAAGCCTAGTTCAACCATTGGAGAGTACGCAGTGTCTGCCAGCTTGGATCTCCGAGCCGATTCGGCTAGACTCGCTCCTTTATGAATCCCAACACATCAGCAGACTGGTCCAGAACCTCTCCTTTATCATTGACCAATGGAATTGCGCTCCACGAGTCGCATGTTCGAGCCTGGTGATCTGGATGACCCACCAGGCCAGCTGTCTGGCCTTGTCCGTGGCCTCGGAACGGCAAGTCAGGCTGGGTCGGGACCGCCGCAGAGCCCCCAAGACCTTGTTGCAGAATTGGGGTTGTGGGAAGGCTCATTGGCTGAGGTGTAGCAGCCTCGAGCATGTGGCCGAATGCAGTCCTCTTACCACGAGTACCCATGTCCTCACGGAGAGCTCTGACGGTTTTCTTCATCTCTACCCATAGCTCGTAGTCATCCAAGTCGTCGCCTTCATCATCACCACCACCGCGAGCGGCGTCCTCTGTACGCCGGCGCGCAATAGTGAGTAGCGTGGCAACGAAAGCTTCCTTCAAATACGCAAAGCTAAAATCCTGTGTGATGCCAGCGATGGCGATGCAAAGCTTCTTGGGGAACTTGATCGAAGGCTTGTACTTCAACTTCTCGCGCCAGTAGTTGCAGTAGAGGACCCGTTCCACTTCGTTTGGCAGCGGGAATAGGTACTTGCGGTCGAAACGACTGGGTCGTTTTGATAGGCCTGGATCGAGCTGATCCAGATAATTGGTACTGGCAACCTAAATGGACATCAATATTGGTGGGCGCAGAGACGAGAAACGTAACCTACCATGAAGATGCCATCATTGTTCTCCAGCCCATCTACCTCGTTGAAGAAGTAGCTGCGAGTGGAAGGAGTAACAATAGTGTCAATGTCTTCGAGGATCAACATACAAGGCGACATGGAGCGAGCGAATGCGAAGACGCTGCGGATGTCGTACGTTCCTAACAACCAGTCAATCAGCGTAGCTCTTCGAATAGATTGGCAATTTGACCGGCAGAAGGCCTCAATCGCGCACGGAATCGTTAAGAAAGCTTCTGGTATCACGAAAGCAGTTAACGTCCACGGACTCGCAGAGCGTGTACGACCTTCGAGTCCAGGCTGGGAATCCTGACGACGCTATGCCGCGCACGACTGGTTTGGCTGCTCCCAAAATGGCATAGGAAAAGGTGAGTGTCACTTACTCGGAGCTGCTTTGACGTAAAGCGAAGGTATTGATTGCTCTCGTTGGCTCAGAGAATGCATGAGCGCCTTGATCGAGACGGTCTTTCCATTGCCCACAGGGCCATGGAAAATTACGCCTCTCTTCCACGGCACGCCAAATTCGTCATAGATATCTTTGCTGTCGAAGAATTTCCGCATGAGCTCCACCAATTCCGTCTTCATCTCAGTATTCAGGATTACGTCCTCCCAGTTAGCTTTCTGTACTTCGTTATACAGCTGGCGGTTCGCTGTCCAGTAATAATCGTAGACATAGACGTAACGATCGTCTGGCTTCTGCCACTTCCCAACCGCGTTGATCAGACTATCCGTAACGCTCGGCTGCGACATGGTGGTCTCACCCTCAGCCGGCTCTTTCAATATGTATTGGAACGTGTAGAATCCTACTTGGATCATGTAGACGATGAAATACTCGGTGCCCCATTGATATTGGTATTTTGCAAAGCTCCTCGCCTCAGCAAGCTGGTCAGGTATGCCACGACGGTCGTTCCCGCTAAAGAAATAGCGAAGACGCTGCACCGACTCGGTCGTAGTATCCAATTTTGCCACCGCATTGCCAAAGGCAGCAAATTGAAGGAGGTTGATGTTGCTGGCAATGCTAACAGTAACGCAAAGCCTAATAATGATAAGCGACGAGGCCCAAATGCCAGGTTATTGCTGACTTACTCCGGATATTCGTGACGGAGTGCTGCTAGGATGGAAGTGTGCAGACCCGCAAGCTTTCCGGAATTGATTTCTTCGAAGTCATCATAGAGCTTGTGGTGGCTCGAAGTGCTGACGAGCGTGAAGTCATCGACGGCGGACATGCTGGCTACCTTTCTGACTTGCTTTTCGCTTTCGATGCAGTAATACCGGTTCCTTTGAGGCCAGAAAGGTGAACAACGATCAATGAGAAGATGGTGAAGAGGGGCGCCTGAAGGACAAGCTTCGCATGGGCGGCAGGTCTCTGGTAGGTGGAAGATACAGCGGAATTCTTGCAGGCAACAGAGCTTCTATTTCACTGTTGACGGCTTGCATTGAGCCTGGGGCCTGAGCAAGGATTTAGGACCGCAGCAGCCAGCTGCACCGCCTTCCCGCACGAACATGCCTTTCTACAGCCAATACGCGAGCCTATATGTGGCATGATCGCCAGCGCTTCCCCGGGATGTGCAGGTGAAACGAGGCTGGAAGCTGGCAGTGCTTCAGCTTTGCGGAACAAAACGCGACCATGGAGCATGAAACCTTTGCGCCTCAACGGACCCCAGATCGCGCCAAGGGTCTCCGGCGGCGGGGAAACGGACTAGTGCCGACAAGTCAAACAAGGTATTCATCCTTCGAGGACGGCGCCCCAGGACAGGAAATGATCTTCGGCTCCAACTTGTCGTAGAGACATGCTGAGAGCTCCGAACTCCTAACGGTCAATTGTCGATCTACGCTGATCAGAGGCACCGTTACTGCCTACGATTCTTCCATCTTGCTATTTCACTCCTCGGACTGTAGCAGGTCAGAAGATGAATAGCATCCGAAACGAAGATGGTTGCGTGGCGAACAGTATACCGTAGGATATCTTCATCGGTTTCCATGAGTTGTGTAGTCGTTCGCAGATCAAGCGTGGCTCGCGCGCCTACCTACTCTCCCTTTGAAAGATACGTAACAAGGCCAGGAGGCTTCCGTCAAGTGGTCCGCACCGGGTACCACGCTCCGTGTTGTGCTTGCCTTGTTTGTCGGAGAACCTATACTATTCACTCGAACGTGGTCCAAGGACTCTCTTTGTAATGATAATACCTCTCGGTATTGTACCGTTCGACCTCCGACTTCCAGTATAATGAGTTGGTGTATGGCATTTCCGGCTTGAAGTCCATAAACGGATAGCCTACAATGAGCTTGGTCTTGCCTGGGTTGTTCACATCAGCTACTGACCTCTCGCTTCGGTGTCTGGGGCTTGTAGTAAGCCTATACATGTTGCCATCTTCGTCGACGCATGGATTCTGTCGTGTTTTGGGATGCACGTTTGACGCAGCGGACGTTGATGCGGTCTCATCCTTGACAGAATTACTTGGGTCGTTACCAATGTGCACGTTGGGCGCAGCCAATCTCTCGGCGATATCTGTTTCTCCACCCTCCGTTTTCTCAAGCACGGTGTTGAAAGCTTCGTCAAAACCTTGGTGGATGGCGTCAACTTCGTTCTCTTTTCCAAGACGATGAAAAATCACCGAGAGGTCATGGGCGATATCTAGATTGTGTATATCACCCACGCGCTGCTGGTTTCGAGCGCTGAGGAGTTTTTCACAAAGCCCGGCCGCTTCATCAGGCCTGTCAAGATCGAAGAGGACCTTGTAAAGAGCTTCCATAGCTTGCCATGTCCTTACATCATCTTCTCTGGACCCAAACAGATGGTAATACCCGTCGACAGACTGCCTGAGGAAGGGCTCTGCTTCGTCTAGTCGTCGTTCTTCGACATAGAGCTTGCCGAGCGCAAAAAACATATCAATTGTCTTTTCATGATCAGCGCCCAAAACTTTCGTCCTCTCCTCTGTAGCCCTCTTGTAGAGCTTTTCCAACCCGAGCTTATCTCCAAGGCTGAGATACGAGTGCACAAGACAATCGAACAGTCTCATGGCGAAATCGCTTTCCACTCCGCGAAGTTTGTGTATCCCGTCAACCGCACGTAAACACATAGAATATTAGCTTCCAGATTTTATACTGAGAGCCAAGAACGTGTCCATAGCAGTGGCAGACTTTCACAGCAAGTTCTGACTCGGGACCATAATAGGCTTCGTAACCGTCGAGTGTTCTTTGGTACATCCTTTCCGATCTGGGCAATTTATCCAGCTGATCATAAGCTACAGCTAGGTTGTGTGCCATCCGGAGAGTGTTCCCATCCTCAGCGCCATAGAGTTGCTCAGCCACGCCCAGAGCACGCCCCCAGATTATTTCCGCTTTAACGAAGTCCTCCATTTCTGTGTGGTAAATGTCACCGAGCTGGTCCAATATTTCCAATCGTATAGGGCCTCAATCTCATCGAATTCTGCATCTTGGCCAGGTTCATTCATAGCCGCTGATCGAGAAGACATAGTGCTTCTTCCAGTGGTTCTGCTACGTCGCAAGAGGAGAGTTTGCTCTCATTGAGTGCCATCTGCACCTTACTTCGAACGATCCTCGGATCGTTCTGCGGCAGACCTTCCTCCATATGAGCGAGCGCTTTCCGATACTCAGTCTATGCCTTTTTGTGTTTCCCCTGCTTTTCATAGCATTTAGCCAATCGCACCGACGTCGTTTTGTCACCCAACCTGAGTAAACGCTTATGTAATATTGCTACTGTTGCTGGATCTCCATTGTCTGTATAGAAATCTGCCTGAAGGGTGAGAGCACGGATAGTACGAGGATCTCGGGGGCCAAAAATCTTTTCCGACTCGCTCGCACACTCGTCATAGAGCATATTTGCATGTTTGCAGTTTTGAGATTGAACTCATTGCAGTAGTAGCCAGCGAAGCTCAATTTGGCCTTAATAAGGGCAGGAGTCGGTATTGGTGACCGGTCAGGACGTTCGTAAAAGGCGCCGATGTTTCGCATGCAGGAAGCAACGTATACGCGGATTTCCCGACGGAGCTCAAAAGTAATTTGGCGGCCGTGCCTAGATGATATGAAAGCTGCGACAAGGCCCATGGCTTCTGTTACGGCCTCTTCCAGCTTAGCAGTGCTAGTGCGTAACTTGAGCCAGTCAGAAACCATCGGATGTATCGATATTTTGTAATGGCCAGCTTTCCAATCGACTGTTTGAAGGAGAGAGAGCTGGGCTAGCTTCGCCAGAGCATCCTACAATTTGGTCGGGTCCCAGCGACCATCCGTTTCAAACATCGAAGCCCAGCTTGGCAGCTCTTGAACGCAGTTGAGGATATGACCAAAGTAGTGCTCATTGATGGTCTCGTGGTGAAGGATGGAAAGGAACAATAGCATGCGGTCGATTTGGTCTTGTTCCTCTTTGTCGTCGGAATATTGAGACGTAGACATCTCCCAGGTAGTGAAAACGCTGATTCCATACTCCCAAACCTTGGGCGTATGTTTCAGTACGGCTGAAGCCCGTTCGTTGTAATGAGCGATGAAGATTGACAGTGGGATTCGTCTTGATTTCACGTAGGCTCCAGCCTGTGCAAGCGCAAGAGGCAAGTAGCCGAGATGATGTGCAACCTCTTCAGCATGTTTAGTGGCCTCGACATCGGTTTTGAGGCCTGCGCGGTGAAGCAGGAGGGCACTAGCCTCGTTAACACTCATTCCAGGTAATGATATGGACTCCCCAAGATGCGTCGAGTCTTCATTCCTGCTAGTAAGGAGTATTGAATGACGGTTTTCCCCTGGAAAGAATTGGCGTATGTTTTGAAAACTCTTTAGATCGTCATAATTGTCAAAAACCAGAAGACTGGGCTTCACAAGGTCTTCGATACTTTTTTTAACAAAATCGATCCGGGATTGAGAACCTGGAAATGAGCTTCCTTTGTAGCACATGGCTTGCGCGAAATTCTCGAAGGCCTCGGCCGTCGTGTCCTGGGTACTGGCATTGATCCATAAGATTACCTTGAAATACTGATGGATCTCTGGTGTATTATAGACTTGCAGGGTAGTTTGCGTCTTGCGTTGCCCCCCTATACTTTGCAAAACGACAACGTTCTGGCCGTTAGATGAGTCCATCAGCTTTTGCTCGACGCTCTTGATGATATCCTCTCGTCCAATAAATTTGGAGACTTTCGAGGTCGGTATCCCATAGCTTGATTTTAATGGGGCCTTGTGAATGGCATCTAACGAATCCGTAGGCTTGCCGATACATCTGTGGGCCGCGATCCTCACGAGGGCACCGTAAGATAATGCTGATATCTGTGACTGCAGCTGATCCTGGACGCGTTTGAGCTCCGAGTCCTGCCGAATGCTTTTGATCGCCTTTTTCACTCGGGCTCGTTTTCCATCATGTGGCAAGGGAATTAATTCGTCAATGAAATCTTGAAGCCTTTTCAGGATCTTTTGACACTCGGTCTACAGATTTCCGGAGTCAGAATTCCTCCTTTGAGTCAATGGAATGGGTGATGAGGTATGTCTTCGGACGGATGCTTCATCAACGTTTTCCAGGTCCTTGATACCGTCATACGAGATTGCGATTAGGCTCCGAATTTACAACTCACGAAGACAACGCCCATCTCAGCAGCATTGCCGCCCGCGAGAGCCTCTTTCTCGACCTATGCATGGTTTTCGAGCTGTTTTCGGAGATATGGAATGGTGTTCACGCCGTTCTGGAGATTCTTCGGGATGTTGTGACCGGTTTCTAGATATTCCTGGTATGGTTGGAAAATTCTCACGGACATGACGATGAGGTCCAAGGCAGACACAGCCGTCGAGAAAGCTGCCATCTCGGCCATATTAGAAGATTTGTGCTTCGACGACACACGAAGGTCTGTAAGACACCGTGAAAAGGTTGATGTAAGTTCCCTCCGTTAAGAGCATCAGTGCGAATGCTGCAAATTTTTGGCAGTATTTGCCGCTGTCTGAAGGAGAATCGGCGTTTGGACTTCTTGGAATTCTTATGCTCGATCCCGCGTGGGAGGCCTTACATGATCTAGGCCCGGCGCTTCTGCAGCCTCAGTGGGCGCCGCGAAGCATCTAAAGTAACACTACCTGCGGTTAGCAATGATGAGCTGTCACGATCGAAGACTCAAGTACCTTATCATATCGCCTAGTAGGGTTCCGAACGATTTGGATCTACTCTTGGAGATCTCTGCCCTTTTCCCAGGCCGTACGAGGGTCAAACGGCGATCTCTGCTTGACTAGGTCCACCAACGGCGAGAACAATCTCTGCTTCCCGCCCAGCATATCAAATTCAGCGATTTCTTCGCGTGCCGTTTCCTCGACGTCGGGCCACTCCACCCATTCCCATCCTCTACACCTTTCGGGTTCCATTGTCTTCAGTCAAGGGAGCTAGACGTCAGCAACAATGCGTCGGGAAGTCAACCATGCCTAGCAATCCACCTACCTTCGGCTCTGTGGATGATCCATCCTTGATTTTAGCCCCAATGAAGATCGTGATATAGTGTTTATTGTCTTCTCGCATAATGTTATTCGTTGCCGTCAGGAAGCGGACATGGTCGACCACAAAACCAGTCTCTTCAAGCACTTCGCGCGTAGCACATGCTGAGAAGGGTTCATTGAATTCGAGGTGCCCGCCCGGCAGGGCGTAGGGTCCTTTTTCGAATCAGAACTTTGTTACAACGGCGAAGAAGAGTATCTCAGTAGGTCGTTGACCCACCACCTCCGTGACTCCCTTTCCGCTGGCCGAGCAATAAGCGGCGGTGTTCATCGAAGACGAAAACACCGACACCGACCCTGGGGTGTGCCATTGTGCGATAACGCAAGGTAGGCTTACTGAGTTGCTGTCCTCATACAGTAGCTCTTGAAAGATGCCCTCCGAGCAAGCTTCTAGAGCAAGCGTGCCTGATATCAGGGATACGTATTCTGTGGCGCCACGGGCGCATCATTGGATGTTAAGATTTGCGGCTGTGCATGGGATATGATAATGAGGGAATCAGAGAGGTATCCAGGCATCTGGGAGAAGAAATGCGGTATTGATTGGCGGGCATTGTAAGTTGAACGTGGAATGTCGATAAACGTTGTGAATGACCATGACATCATGGGAATGCATGAATATGATCTACCCTTTTTCAAGATCCTCTGCGATAGCAGCACTTTAGTTGGAGAAGACATTCGGTCCTTTGGTATCTTCGGGCTAATGTAGTGCCATCTTCCATAGCAAGAGATGATTGCCAGTTGTTATATGAGCAAAACTTTCCCTGTTTCGACCAACCAACACTACTGAGTGTCGTGACTGTGCAATTCCCATTCTTCGAGAAATCTATATTTCTAGCTTAGACGCCGATCCACCGATCAGTTCATCGTGAAACGCTTTCTCGTATCACGGGTGAGTGCTAAGACTTGGGATGGAAGAACTCTTGCACAAACCAACCAATCGCCAATCGCAGCCATAATCAATGCGGCTATTGAGAAGACATGAACGCTGTGCTAAGCGATACGATGTGCGAAGACCCGAGCATAGGATTAAAATGAGACTGTTCTCGGACGCAGGAGGGACGGGAAGGAGAAATCAAGGAAGCCACAAATTGCGAGTGGAGGATGATTCTCGATTGCATCATACCTGTGAGGCTCAATTGATCGCTGATCGCTATTGTAGAATGCTTGCCCACCACTTTCGGTGCTGCCACGCCCGTCTTTCCTCCCATGTATGTACCTACTCAACCCGTTGTTTCGAGCTGTTGCTGAAGAGCAGCGCTCCCAACTGGTACGTAGACTTGGCCCGTTCCCGTCGGTCGTAGGCATAATCCGCTGGCCTAGGTTTTCTCCGCGCTCGACTAAGGACCCTAGAACAGACAATGACACTGTGGTCGTTGAGGAAGAGGATGCGGTTTCTTTACTGATTGGCAGAGACAGAGGGATGTTTAATCGGTAGGAATTACCTCATCAGTGTGCTAGCTCAGGCACCGATGGTCCCTTTCGTAGAACTCGAGACTGCGTCCATGGGAGCGGCGTGAAGTGCAGGCTTGGCCTTACTTCTCATCTTGCCGCTTCGTTTTCGTTCCATGGCATCGATAACCCAATCCGAAACCTCCTTGTCGATGACGGGAGGACTTATAGATTCTTGATGAGTACCATCTTCGACCGCTTCCTCGACCTCTTCTGATATCGTTGGGGGTTTCAGAAGTGGCGCCAGCCAAGGATGGCGGAGAAGCATTGCGTAAGTGGGTCGCAGTTTGGGAACCTTGTTCAGGCAGCCACGCACAAAGTCCTTTGCTGCGTCTGAGAAGGTGTCCTTCGGCAGGTCTGGTGGATCTCCCTCAACAATGGCCTGCACAGATCAGTGTCATTCGACGCAGCAGGAATAATAGACTTACGCTTAATTGGCTGAAGATGTTGTCGTAGGTCTCAGGAGGATAGGGATATTGGCCCATAGCGCATTCAATGATACTAAGACCGAGACTCCAAATATCGCTTTGCACGCTGTAAGTACCTCCTCCAGGATTCGCGCCAGCTTGTGCGACTCCGCCGCTAGAGATACGTTCGGGCGCCATATAGCTCTGGCATCCGATGTTCGTCTTGGCGATACTAGCTACCAAATTGCCGCTGACACCAAAGTCGCATATCTTGACCTGCCCCCTCGTATTCACGAGGATGTTGGTCGGCTTGACATCGCGGTGGATTATGTTGTGTTCATCCTTTAACGACTTCAGTCCCATCACTGTCGACAGCGCGATTTTCCTAAGCACACCCTCTGGGACACCATCATTGTAAAGCTTGTCGACGGAACCACCGTCCATGTACTCCATACAAATATAAACAGCCCCTTCTTGGAAGAAGGCGCCATAGAAGTCAATAATGAATGGGGAAATACAACGGTGCAGGACATCCAACTCCATGATGATAGCAGCAAACTTGGCTTCGTCCAGTTCCAGCCGGATCTCCTTCATACCCATGATAAGCCCTGTAGTGCTATCCGTAGGACTTGCAGACACCGGTACTGTGCTCTCATTCGCCTCGTTCTTGGAAGATACGATACCGGCAAGGCCTTGACCGGGCTTCCGCATCTGTGGTCGGCTATGCCTTACACGATATACCGTACCATAATTCCCTTTCCCTAGCTCTTCCAGGCTATCCACTTCATCGAGTGACATGCTAAAGCTTGTCCCACTCGAAAAGTCAATACCTTTACCATGAATCTTGGCTTTGCCTTTGAAATTTAGAGTCCCGGTCTCTGTATTCACGTATTCGGAGTATTTCTTGAACAGCGAATCCGATAGCTCACCACCAGATGTTTGAGCAGAATCTCCTTTCGTTCCCGCGCCATTGACAGCCTTGCTATTTGCAGTCCCGGCTGCAGGGTCGCCTGCACTTGGTATTGGAGAGCCTGTGGCATCTGACAATTTCATACCACCTTTCATGCCCCGCTTGGCTGCTAAACCTCCCAACTTTAATCCCATATTCGCGCCCGGTACAGCGGGAGCCGAGTTGATGTTTGCAAGCTGGGGCCGACCGCCAGCAGGAAGACGAAACCCACCAGCAGCAGGAGGTATGGATGCACCCGGGCTCATTATGTTCAATGTCGGTATACCAGCCATCGCTCCGCTAGGAACAGCACCAGCTAATGTGGGGACTTGTGAGGTCGAGCCAGAGTGAGCGGGCAGATCCGGAGGCATGCGCAGGTTTGTTGGTGGGGGTGCACCTTGCCGTGACAGGTGGAAGGCCTTCATCTTATCCTGCATCGACTGAGGAAGACCGCCTGGCCTTGATGAAGACAAGGATGGCGGTGGTCTTCGAGCGGCATTGACGGCCCCGAGCGGTGTTGACGAGGCGGTCATGCTTGCTGACGCGACGCCGTCCACGGAATTGCGAAGGGTGGGAAGTTTGGGGGTTGGGCTTGATGTAGGCTTTGTGGGATCCTGAGACAGTGACGAAGGTACGGAGGTTGCAGCACTGGAGTCGGAGGGCCGCTCCGGGGAATGGGGCATGGCGGTCGGAGAAGGCATGTCGAAGGATACTTTAGGATTGCAGAAGGGGGCAAAGTGAAGGAGTTATTTTAGGAGCATATTCGAAAGAGACAGGACGTGACGTTGTCGGATTGACAGGCAGGGTAAGGAGACAAGCTACCAAATTATCAGGCGAGAATATACCGGTACTTGAGAGAATGCAGATTGAAGAGGTCGATGTCCAGGTCGATTGACGATTCACAGCAAGGCAGTGTGGCTGAGTACGGAGTCCTGGCCGCCGATTCGCCCTGAGAGTAGCGCACTGCAGATTTACGCGTCTTCAGGCTTCGACAAGGGTTAGGGGGCGGACCACGTTCTCCAGGCTAGGAGTTGTTTGGTGCTAGTACGAGCTACTTTACTTCCCACTCTCGATCTAAGCGCTTAATCTTATCTAGCCCGGTCCAGCCGGTTTGTTGCTTGTTTCGCTTCAAGCGGAGCAACAGTAATAACACGCCAGTCTGGAGTTGAACAGCGACTAGGAAATCTTTTCCGATGAACCAATCCGACTCCTATCACGCAGACCTATATCCGCGACTCTTTTGGCAGGAACCACATCATCTCTCTAGATTAAACCGTATATTGGAACAATCCCGCCCATTCTATCGGACTATGGGAGAGCAACCAGACGAGCCTCATTAATACTGGCTGCCAAGAGCAGTCACAGAGACTACGTCGTGCAGCGGGCATAGAGCGCGAATCTACCACCGCCGTAACCGCTCGTGGAACCAAGTATCGCAGGCTCTTCTCTCCCGGTCTCATCCACAGAAGAGGCAAGCCACGGCAGCCTCGAAACGCTTATCATGCCTTTCTTCACCACTCCGTCGTCTTTCCGACTCAACAACCTCCACACTGCTCTACAAAGCCGAGATATTCCAGGCGTGTACTTGACGTCGCTATCACAAACCACAATGGCCGCCAAACCCCCTCCGCACTCTTCGCATCCTGACTTTCTTCACCTGGTACTACTGGTCTTCGAGGCCGTCCTGGAGGTAGTCTGCGTCAGCCTGCCTGGATATATCGTGGCTCGTCAAGGCATGTTCAGTGCCAAGATGCAGAAGTTTGCGGCCAACCTGAACGTTATGCTCTTCACGCCCTGTTTAAGTAAGCTCGAGAATGTCCGGAGCCAGATGCATATATAGTCGACTAATGATTATGCAGTATTTAACAAACTAGCCTCACAATTGAATGCGGACAAACTGGCGGACCTTGCAATCATCCCTTTCATATTCGCTCTGCAGACGCTCGTGTCCTGGCTTGTAGCTCTTACGGTGTCAAAGTTCTTCGGATTCAAAAAACGACCGCGCAACTTCGTTATTGCTATGGGCGTAAGTCTATGCGTGATCGACTAATTACTTGTATGAGCTAATCCAACTTTCACATAGGTGTTTGGCAATTCTAATTCTTTACCAATCTCGCTGGTCCTGTCCCTGTCTCATACAATCAGTGGCCTGCATTGGGATAAAATACCAGGCGATAATGATAAGGAAGTCGGAGCGCGGGGCATCCTATATCTTCTTATATTTCAACAACTGGGACAGCTGGTCCGGTGGAGCTGGGGTTACAACGTTTTGCTTGCACCCAAAGTGGAGGGCGAGGACGAACACAGAGACTCGCAGCTTGAGCGAGGGAATTATGACGTCGCGTTTAGGGGAGAAGACCAGAATCTTCTCGACGATGCTTCCGTGCACGAGGAAAACACAGGGGACATAGGACCTTTTAATAATGAGGGCCATGAGCCAGAGCGCATTCCAAGCAATGTGGATGGTCTCGCATCAGACGCCGAGTATGGCTCAGGCGAAGAGACCCCAATCACCCATCGAAAATACACATCATCCGTCTCGTCTAACGAAACCTCACCCATCAAGGCGAAGCCGGCACCCGGACGACTGGCTATCCCAGCGAATGGCAACACGAAACCGTCGAAGGGGAACGGCCATGCCACCTATCTCATCAGCAACGAATCGTCATCTTCGTCGCTAGACGAGGACATACCGGAGGGCGTGCGCGGTCTGCCCGCTCGCATCAGACAGACCATAAAACGCGGTACTCAAACCGTATCCGAGCGCGTCTCGAGTCAATGCAGATCAGCGTTCGATGCACTGCCGCCCTCGCTACAGAAACTTCTCTCTAAGACATGGAGTGCACTGACCCGCTTCTTCCGTGGGGTGTGGGCATTCATGAACCCACCCTTGTGGGCCATGCTGGTCGCCATTCTGGTAGCCTCAATCCCAGCTCTGCAAAGGCTATTCTTTACACCCGGATCCTTCATCGAGAATTCTGTGACCAGCGCCATCAGACAAAGCGGCGGCGTTGCCGTTCCTCTGATTCTCGTGGTTCTTGGTGCCAACCTTGCTCGCAACACCCTACCTGTTGAAAGCCGTAACAGTGAGGATGATAAGGAAGAAACGAAGATTCTGATCGCCGCTTTGGTGAGCCGGATGCTACTTCCAACAATCATCATGGCGCCCGTCTTGGCTATCACAGCCAAATACGTGCCTGTCAGCATCTTGGACGATCCTATCTTCATTATCGTCTGCTTCCTGCTGACGGGGGCACCGAGTGCTCTGCAGCTGGCACAGATCTGTCAAATCAACAATGTTTATATTGGTGCTATGACGAGGCTTCTGTTCCAGAGCTACGTCGTATGGTACGTTGCTCTTAGACTGTTGGTGGTTCATTATCCGCTAACGATGCATAGGATACTGCCATCAACTCTAGTCTTGGTCATGTGCGCCCTCGAAGTCGTCGAGTGGGCTGCGGCTTGACGCCGAAGAGCTCTGGGCACTGTGGTAATATAGCCTACGCAACTGTACATATCCCTCAATACCCCTACATGGGCGTTCCGCACATGTTCTGTCTTCCCCTTCTGCCCATTCAGCGATGGCGTTCCACGGCATTGAATCAGACGTGTCCCGGCCACTGATGTCGAAAGCAGACTCATCCGTTGAGGCGAGATTAGAACCCCTTATACATTCATCCTTATTATCCACATCCACCAAGCCTCTATCTCCTCTTCTCCCGCACAGAGTGAACCTCGTTGTAAACAAGGCTTTGCTTCTCATTCCGCAGCATAAGGAATACCCCTCGATGGCGCTATCTATCGATGATGCGGCTTCACCAAGTACCCAATTCCAACAAAACCCTCTGATATACTTACCGGATCTACTATGCTCCTCCTTCCAAGACCCTCCATCACCCTTCAGTCACATCAAATTAGCTTCACCACCCCATACCACTTCACCGAAACAACATCATCACCTCCCTAAAAAGGGGCGATCCCCCTAGGCCCCAAACCCCCCCCCCCTTCTTCCTTTCAATAGCCGTACACCAGAACCGCTCGGATGCTTAATTTTGCTGAGCACACCCGGTCTATCGCAGAACAATCCCCACGCTCCTAGTCCCCTGACTGCAATACAATTCATCAAATCCTAGATCTCACGCCGCAGCAACCCCCCCTCCCATCTCACTCCGCTCATACAATCCCAGCCTCAGGCTCCCCCCACAGTAGTGCCCAATATCCGCCATGCACACACGATCACAATCCCCATCTCCCACCCTCCTCGTAGCATGTGATACCGTATTACCGCAATAGCACCTATCAGCTATCAGCATCCACAGCTTCCCTCAACCCACCAGCCAAGTCTTGGGGACACACTCATTGCTATACTCAACCCCAAAATACCGATACCCATCCGCCCCACAGAACTGCGCGCAGCGCTGCACGGTCATGTAGCTCCCCTTTCGCAGGCGGCTGATGAGCACGCGGTCGGTCATGGTGTCGGTGTAGCAGCCACGGTAGGTCCAGCCTTTGGCGGTGTCGATGGTTGCGGGGGCTGAGAGGGGGGGTCGGGGGGTGCTTGGTGAGGTGTTGGTGGTGTTTGGAGGTGGGGCGGAGGGGAAGGAGGTGGTTGGGCATTGGAAGATGGAGCCGGCGTTGATGTCGCAGTCGTGGGAGGAGTGGGGAGGGGAGGGGCAGGTATACACCGGAGGACCTGCGATGGTGCGTTGAGTTTTGAGATAGTATAAGGGGGCTGGTTGGAAGGGTGATACCGTTGTTGTCGGCGAAGGTGGCGTGGCTGGGGGGGACGCAGAAGCCGAGCTGGTGGAGGGATCCGAGGCACCTAATCTTGAAGTCAGTGGAGTAGCAGTGAACATCAGCGTAGGCTGGGAACTGACATCGAAGCTTGGACTGCCGGACTCGTGCAGTCGACGCAAACTCTGGCGTCTGGGGTGCCCCAATGGAAGCAGATTGGTATGCAGGCATTGCATTCAACGTAGTTGGGAAAGGATCTGAGGCAAGTCTAATTCCCACGCGGATCATATTTTAGCAGTGATATAGAATCTCGAGAAGACGCCGTCCTCTGTGGAATTCAGAAGAATAGGGAGGTCAATAAATGTGCGGTGTCGGCACTCACCTGGCAGGCGTCGGCTCCCCAGCCTAAGGAGTGGCACATGAAGCCGCAAGTGATGCTACTAGGCCCACAGTCGGACACGCATCTCGCACAGCTTGGAATCTGAGGAACACCAGAGCAGGCGATTGCGTTAGGGATTACTGCAAGACCATGACTCGATGCGGTTATTAAGGAAAAGAAAATGAAATACAAGCTCGCGACGACAATCTTGGACATTGTTGTGTCTCAGGGGAGAACCGCGAAACTAGACTCTATGAGTAATTGCGAGAAACTGAAAATATCGTGTTGCGTCATTGACGAGATGGATGACCTAGGAGAGAAAAGGTGACCATCCTAAGAAACCGGGGCGGTTGGCCATCTCAGCGATCCGCATACTTATTGCTATGCGCTTGTCAATCTTCTATGCGATATAGACCAACAGCATTAACGTTCATAAGAACAAAGTACTCAAACCGTTTTCTTGACTGGATAGGCTCTCGGTTGAATGGTACATGAGCAACAGTGCTACCTCTCGACAGGCAAAGAAGCGCACACAAGAATCATAACGATAAAAGGCTTAGCGAATGTACCTATACAAGCGCAATTGAAAGCGCTCTGTAGGTCCAGTAACGATCGTTAAGGATAATTATGCTCAGCGATCCGATCCGCGCTTACATCAACTTCTTGCGGCCGGGCTTTCGAACGCTGATCATAGCGACTTTCGACTCGGGTGTTGGGATCTCAAAGTATCTTATTAGGAACCCGGCAGAATTGTACCATATTAGAAGATACTTTGAAACCTCACGCTCTTAGTGCCAAAGCCATTAATTTTTACTTTATCCCTTCTAAGATACATTGTTGAATTCCAACCAAACTGGTGGTCAGGGGGAGAAAAGGCGGCGAGGGAACAAAAGCTCAGAAGGAATGACCAAGCGGGTTCTTGGCGGATACTCGAACAGAAGGTTTCACGAGTCTTGGCGCAACCTAAGAAAACGGTTTACCGCTTTGCCGCTTCTCTTTCATCAAATGGTCAACCCGGCAAACCGTGTAGACGTTACGAAGGAGCAATGCTTGACATGAACAAAACGGTGTCGATTCGAAAGTAGTGCTCGGCAAGACGCGCAGTGGGTCAAAACCATTGCGTGCAAATTGAAGATAGCTCGTTTTCAAAGTGAAGCTCATCGATTGCAGTCAGTTGGTATATGGCTAACAGCATATGCTATACACACGCAAGCAAGGTCCTAAAAGCGTCCCACACATGACTCGAACCAGACCTAAACAACACTGCCCTTGCGCTCGACGTCTTGCACAATCTCCGGCGCCAACGTGCCGTCTTTCGTAAGACCCATGTCAGACGCGAAGGTGCTAGTCGGCTTCCACTTAGCGGAGGTTCGAGGTGTGGTTTCCTCCAACATGCGGTCGACTTGCTCAAGCGAGAGCCCCTTCGTCTCCGGGATCAGGAAGTAGGCATAGATGAAGCACGCCGTGCACAGGGCACCCCAAATGAAGAACACCTTCGCTCCGAGGTTGCCTTTGTCTTTACCGACCATGTAGGGGGTGATGACTGTGATAATGCAGTTCCAGAGCCAGTTGGACGCCGTCGACAAAGCCACTCCACGAGAACGGATCGGAAGCGGGAAGATTTCGCCGATAACGACCCAGGCACCAGGCCCCCATGTGGAGGCGAAGAAGAAGATGTAGATACAGATGAATGCGATCTCAGCCCGAATGGCGTTGGGGTTTTTTCCGTCTGCCGTACCGATAATGGCCACAATAAACTCGCAGATCAACATGCCAAGAGCGCCCCAGATCAGGATGGTGCGGCGGCCGAGTCTCTCAATGATGTAGAAAGATAGTGGGGTAGAGCAGACGTTGACAAGAGTGGTGACCAGACTGATCAGGAAAGGATTGCTGATGGTGCCCAAGTCCTGAAAAAAAGTCGTGCCGAAATAAAAGATAAAATTGATCCCTGTCCACTGCTGCATCATCTGCAACGATGTTCCGAGGATGGTTCGTCGAAGGTTGCTACTAGGCCGGGATAGACCACCCTTGAAGCAATTGGCCCAGCTGCTGAAGTAGCTTCCCTGAGGCATGACCTGAAGCTCGTACTCGTGGTTCGCGACAATTTCGGCCAATTCTTGTTGCACGTATGCAGAGTCGCGCGACTGTCCTCGAAGACGTGCCAATGAGTTTGCTGCAGCATCGATATTGCCTCGTTTGACGAAGAATCGAGGAGATTCTGGCAGGAAGAAAAGACCAGTGCCGAGAATTAGCGCCCAGAGCATTTGTATCGCGATCGGGATACGGTAGGAGCCAGTGTCGGTGCGGTTTTGAGTGCCGTAGTCGACGCAGGAGGCGAGCAAGATACCGATTGTGATGCAGAACTGGTATCCGGACACGATGGCTCCACGAACTTTCTTTGGCGCGATCTCAGACATGTAAAGAATGATAATGGCAGATACGAATCCGACACCAAAACCGGCGATCAGACGGCCAGCGACGATGAGACCCAGGTTAGGGCCTGCTGAGGCTGTCTGAAGAATGACACCAACAATGAAGACGACGCAACCGGCGATGACAGTGAAGCGGCGACCCAGCCAATCTGCGATGTCACCCGCAATAAGGGCGCCGAAGAAGGTGCCAGCCGAGAGGATTGAAACAATCAGAGATTTCTGCCACGCCGGTAAGGCAAAGGCATCTTTCTGGGCCTGCGACGCACCACTGTATATTCGCGTCAGTACCCACGATATCAAATAATCGGGAAGCTCATAGCATGGGCTCTTCCCACAAGGAGCAGGGAGGGTCTACTCACGGTCCCGGTGGCTGCATGCCCGTGTACTGGGTAATGAAGTAGTTCATACCCTGAACACCGTTGATATACCCCGAATCGTAGCCGAAGAAGATACCGCCAAAGGCAGCGAAGGCACACATGAAATAGGCCTTCATCGTGACGGGGGCCTCGATGCGACTCGTGTCCGCCGTAGCGGAGAGCACGACTCCGCCAGGCATGATGGGTGAGTTGTTTGGCGTGTAATAAGACTGTTACACAAGGATGCGAATAGTACTGTGCTCCGGACAAAGAGCTGGGTTGTTTAGGTATCAAATAGGAAGACAATCGATATGTACTTTAGAACTGGGGGACCCAATTAATATTAAATCTCCGGGCTTCGTGAAGCGAGAAGGCCTGTGCTTCTCCAGAAACGAATGGGCTTGTCACCATGTCATGTGCCGAGCAAAATGCGGGGACCGTTGCTACTCGCTAGCGTCCCGCTTATGGCTTAGCGCCTTCTGGGTTCCGGCCATTGCCCAATCAGCTCCCACAACACATTGGCCGAGAACGTCCAGTCAGCACTGGATCATCATGTGCCATCGCTCAATCGTCAAATCGTCATCCCGACCAGATTCATCCTCGCCGCCTCCGGCATAATTTGAGGCACAACATGTGAAAGCGGACTTGGATTTCCCCCAGCCCTTCCATTTTTGCGTGGTGCCACCGTGATGTGCACAATAGATCTCGGGGACGGTGCTGTGCCAATCTCGAGTAACTGCCAATGTTTCACTTTGCAGGACTCAGAGACGCAGCCCGATTTGTGCAACCGTGCCACGTCAATGTAACGTTAACGAGCCGAACCTCGCTTTCGACCCTCTCAATCAGCTGATGTAGAAATAGTGCGACCAGGGTTCCCACTATTGCCCTCACACCTCGGATGTAGTTGACATTTTACATGCAAGTCGTCCGATACAGGATGCCATTCGCGTGGCAACCCAGTCCCATGATGCTGGGTCGGAAGCGTGCCCTCGACTTAGTCGGCTCGAATGGACTTGAGGTCTTCGAAGTCTAATAATGCTCTGACCCCACACAAGCTCGCTCGACAAGGCGTCTTCGGTCTCGACCTCTTGATGAATACGGTATTCAAATAAAACTGAATAATGCTTGGCATTTTTTTTGGCTCTCGCAGCTACTGGGAGTATGCATACAAGATCTCTTCCAGACAGCAAGCATCTGTCCGCGGCTTCTGAGCAGTGACTGGATATCGCGAGTCTGCTAATGTAGGAACCAGTCCTACCAATCGAACCGAGTCGCCCAGGTTCTGAATCCTTAGATGGCGGACAAGCCAATCCTATCGCAAGTACATGCGGTGTTCTCAGGAGCTTGAGCTGTTAGCGAGCCATCAGCTTCGGTACCTAGAGGAGATCGGATTGGTCGTTGCCACATTCATCATGCTATCACGAGGTTTGCCCCAAGCGCATGGATGTAAGGCATCGCCTCCCATCGTAGCAAAGTCAACATCAGCCTCCGCCCTTAATTGCGATGATTCAAAGAGGCTTTTGCCAAGACATTGCTCCAGAATGCTAGTGGCTGCATATGACCAGTTGTAACCGAAGTATAAAATACCTCGGCATGATTACGCTTTGCCATAATTCGCAATGGAGGTGGCGACAAAACAGGGCACCTCATATATGGCAATCCTCTTTTGGGTCAAACAACATGTTATAGACACCAGACCCAGCCTTTTTCAGCTGACGGTTGATGGACTCCTGTCGCCTGCTTTGTTTCTATCCATGCGTTGGCAAGAAATAGCGCATCCCTTCTTGGCGCTTTCATACCTTACGACTGCATTTAACGAAGTGACGATGGCCTGTCCCACCAGTCAAGACAGAGAGGCGAACCGTTGCACTACTCTGTTTTCCACCCAATGGATGACCTTGTGGAGAGTGTTCAGAGTGCACCATGTTAGAGCGGGAGAAAAGCTGACTCTGGTAGAATTCAAAATATAAAATCAATATCGACTAATCGAAGATGATCTGATCTAAATACCAGCATCTCGAAAAACAAAATATAAAATTAACACACAGCAATCAGGATTCGCTGGTGGTCACCCACCCAACTACTAACTGATCCCTGTGTGTATGCGAGATCGGACGGGATCGCCAATTCTCAGTCTGGTGTGGCCGTGTGTAGGAAATAGTGAACAGATTTTAAATATGTACCTTACATTATCTGAACAGTCTCATATTTCTGAAAGGCATTCTGACAAAGGCCAAGACCCGCCTTAGGAGAAATCGGTTTTGAGCGATTAAACTGTGTCAGTACAGTCGTGGTCTGGCAGGATCTACTATACGTCCTAGAAGTACAATGATATACGAGGTGGAGCGGTTCTCACTGCGCCGACCAGGATCGCTGCCTACATAAGGATAATCAATGCTTAACCTCATCGGCTCCAACCTGAAGTACCACAGTGAAGGCTCAAACAACATAATACATTAGAATCTTCGACTCGGGACTTTTCCCATTGAGCACTTTTCTGGAACTGAATTGGGTGGTCGACCCGGGCATTACTTCTTGTGCGTCCTCTCTTTCGACTCTATTTCCTTGGGTGCTTGGGGGCACCGACTATCTGTAGGTGACGATTATCATGCTTTGCTCTGGGTCTCGATCAGCCCGACAGTCTTTTCGTCAGTACCTTCCTTGCCCAGAAGCGCCGAGCAAAGGTGCACCATCTTCTTGCTGGAGCGTGGGATAGGATCTCGTTTCTTCATTGGTTTTCCAAGTCCAGCCGACTGAACTTCCAAATTCCACTGCACTATAGAGTTCCTCGGCATTCTCTTCTTCTTTGGTCGCCCCCTACCTGATAAATAATCATACCCGCAGCAAGCTTGACCGTTTTCGCAAGGATGTCAGCGGTGCTACCTGATAGCCCTAGAGTCGCATCTTTGAGATATCCCTTTGCTGGTTAATTGGTCAAACCTCCTTCCTGCACATTGGACAGACAAGCTTCCTCACCTAAACCTTCGCGGCCGATCCAGAACCAAGCCTAGCAATGGACATAACTACCAATCTCCAGCAACATCGCCATCTTCGCCACGACAACGAGCGTATCACGAGAACATTTCCAGCGTATCAGTCGCTACTGATACAAATCTAAACTGCATGCTACTCCGCAAACTACCCGCAGAGCTACGAACAGCCATCTATACCTATGCGATCGGCGAAGATGTATTCTGCCTCATCACAATCCCCTGGAAGCTGACCACAGCGCCTCACCTCAATCCAGCATCGTGGGATGATATAGCATTGTTACGGTATCACGCGCCATCCGATCGCTCTGACGCCACGGCGGACAGCGCTATCGAAGACATGTCGACAGATCTACGTCAAAGCTATCCAACTTCTGTATTCGACGACTAGCTTCGTCCTGCACAGCTTCGACATTCTGGTGACGCTCTTCCGAAGCATCCCCCCCACAATGTCTGGACTCGATTCGAACGTTGCGCTTGTTGAAGAGCTCGCGATTCAAGATGCCCTATCCGCATCCAAAATGGCGACCTAATGGTCCCACGTTCGGTGAGGCTTGGCGCCTGTTCTGGGATGTGGTCGTCGGGATGCGAGGGCTGAGGGATCTGGAGGTCTATCTGGAGTATGGGATCGACTACTACGGGGTCGAGGACGAGCCTTCGTCTGTGACAGGTACTAGAGAGGGTATGCTGAGGCCGCTGCTGGACATTCGGGGGCTGGAAAGGTTTTGGCTGAGATATGGGGTTGTGAGCAAAGGCGATGTTTGTTTGGAACCGCAGGAGGACAGTTTCCGGCAGGATTTGTAGGAGTCTGTCATGAGACTGAGGAGTCCGACTTGAAGCCTGTTGGGGGTGGAGATTGGGGATTGCCAGCTTTATGCGAAAGTACTATTGGAAGGATAGACCTTTTGCGTACTGAAACTGCTGTTGCGCAGGCTGACTGAAGGTTTGCAAGATCAAGACCCTCGATTTCAAGGAGATACTTAGATGGCTACAATTCCGCTATGCCTTTCCCAGCCGATCGTAACATTCAAGATCATCTACCCCTAATTTGCTGTTGAATAGAACACTATAGCTTACTTGTCCAATGAGACGCACAAATAGGTCGGCAGAATTGTGCACCGACTGTGGGAGTGATTGATCTGAGATCACCACTTCTTGCTGCCTGGACCATATCCTTCCCATACCTTGACTTCGGTACTTTGCACATACCTCAAAGCGGCCCAGAAAGGCTCCCAGTGAATGATATTCGCTTCGCCTGCCGATTGCTGGTCGATCGCTCTACCTCCATCAGGCAGTCGATACACATCGTGGAGTGGCGATACAACGATTGCCAACGTGAAAAGCTTGGGACAGCGTTGCCGCATCTGGCAAAGGTTTCGCGCAACGTTTGTTGGATCACCGTCTTTGAAGGCAACGTCCAGGGTCTGTATGCCAGTTGGGAGGAATCTCAAGAAGCTCGAATCAACGACTGGGCAGCCGAGACGAAGATACAGCAGCCGAGGGAGGTTCGAAAACATGAGCTGGAGGTTTGGTTTCACCTTTGGTACCGAAGGATTGCATCTGCTGTATGTAAGGGCTACAGATTGGTTCTGCGGGTCCTCTGTCATCGTGTATGTACGCATCAGATGCAAGCCGTGACCAGCGAGGAAGCCTGGAGGAAGACGAGTAACGTTCTGCTCGAGCGAGAGTGCTGAGTTGAATCCAAGGAGCTTGATGAAAGCTTTCGCATTGATCTGCGGCACTGGTTCGTAGATTGCAAGTACCGCGTGCGTATAGCGTCGGTCCCCCGTCGATTCTCCTTCGAAGACGTCGTCATCGTAGTTGTTGACATTCAGAATACCCTTCATTGGGAGTTTTGGGGATGTCGCTCCTTTCAGAATGGAGTTCAACTTGGGCAATTCATCGGGTAAATTCCCCATGTATCGGTAAGGCTTATATGGTCTGGACGGTTCATAGTGGTAGATGAGGTAGTCCAGATTCGGCATGACAGCCAAAGAGGAAGACCAGACGTCGAGCGCATCGTCACGGTCAATCTTCCCGAGATTGAGATCCAATGCTGAATACTTGAGTACTAAGCGGCGGACGCACGAACTGTTATAAGCCCCGACAATGCTGATCCATTGGAGCACATGGCGTGGATGACGGAGATCAATCGTTGCAGACTCATACAAGTAAGGGGCAAGTTCGAGGCTGAGTAGACGGCAGGTCCTCAGCAGATCGAAGGCGAAAGGTGAGACTGAATGTGCGTCCTTCTGGCAGACCAGCAACCAGATATGCTCGCGAAGCTCACGGGGTAGGCTAAGTAAGCGTGACAACATATTGGCCAGGTTACCGTGGGCGACAACGGGTTGAGGGTTTCGATTCAGGCCTGGTGTCGCATTTCTCACAAGATCAATGAGAGGCAGCAGAATTGAGACGAATAAAGTGACAGCTCAGAGTCGGTGATACGGTAAGTTGGTCCGCTGCAGTGGGTGCCGAGGCAGACTAAGGTATTTAGTCTAACCCAATTGGTCAAAACATCACCAGGATAATGTATGTGGGCTTTTCGAATTCGATCTCCTTGCCTTCTTGTTCCGACTGAGTGATAGTCCCTAGGACGCTACATTTGCTACAAAGGCAATATGATAGCCGGCATATTGCACATAGCTACCCTCCCGGTACGACCCAAATTAGACGCAGGGCACTGTCACTTCACGGATTGTCACCATTCTGGCGCTCCAGTATCTTATCCGTCAATAACCCTAATTGGAAGTACAGCTCTATAGACCTCATCAAAGGGGAGCAGTTATGAGCGTAACTAATCATCTTTAGAAAAATATGTTTCCCTAATAGTCTTATACCGCCTCGTCATTTCTTTTGGATCGATTCTCCGTTGCATATACAGTGATATATCCCCCAAAAGTAAGTTCTATTCATGCGTTTTATGAGACCGCGACAAGGGAAGGGAACTCTTGCCAGGTCTGCTCGTAGCATGGTCATTCTGGATCCCCGTGATTGCCAATCCAATCGATAGCGAAACACTCACCACTTCTGGCAAATCATAGGGTGTTAGTCCCTCCTATGGTCGCGACTCGCTTCTCCAACATGAATTGGGTTTGCTTGACCGAGAAGATCGGGCGCTTCGCGGTAATGCACTGCTTCCATGCGACTTGCGCGCCCGGTCAACGAACTCGTGTTGTGTGGGCAAATCCGCCCACTCTGCAAAAGCGAGATCTTGCTGATTTACTAGAGATTTGAGCTCACTGATTGTTGTTCACGCATTTCCCCATCTATCACTCAACCTCCCAGAGAAGATAACAAATCATGCTCAAAGCATCACTTTTCCTATGTCTCCTGAATGCCACCCTCATATTTTCCGACGGTGGCTGCTTCAGCTTGAAAGAACCAGACAAGCCGCGACTTGGACCCACGTTGCTCAATTGCTTTACAGCAGTAAGCTATATTCCATCGAGTACGCAAAAGTCCAAGGCACCCATCATGTTCAGTCATGATCCATCAAAGGGGTATAAAGTTCCGAAAACTTGGGTCCATGGAGATTGCGCAATAGAGATCGACTTGATAAAAGGTGTAGACGGGGAGGTGGCGACGTTTGATAATCTAGGTAACATCGCGCTAGGCTTAGCAATAGTCTGCGTAAAGAAAACCGCGCCGCATCTTGGTGGTCTTGCCCAGATTGGCAGCCAGGGCTCGCTGGAGGTCGTCGTTGTCAGATGGGGAGCCTCAGGCAGATGGGGAGCTTCAAGGAATTCGACTATATCTTTGAAAACCCACGGTGTCAGTCAAAAGGCTGCTATTGATTGAGAACGCGGAGACTATCAGGCCTGCCTTTTCGATGAAAGGGGCCACGATGTGTCGATGCGGCGTTCAAGAAGTATGGCCTGAGAATCCTGAAGATGCTTGGCACTCAACTCATTTCTAGCAAATACATCTGGCTGGGTAGTTCATTGGGCGATGTCCAGACCACCACAGGTACAGCATCGTCCTGCCTAGGGTTCTCGAGGACAAGACGGTCTTTCAGGGCTTCTTGGATCGCACTAGCCTCTTCAACTCCGGCCGGCGTCTTCGAAGCAGCCATGTGTGGACCGAAACCTCGCGCTTCTCGATCGACATCGTCAACAGCAAGCTCGATCATAGTCCGTTACTCCTCCCCAGCTTAATCCTGTATCTTTTGCCAGCGCCCTCATTCAAGCACAAAGATAGCGGCTAAGGTGCAAAGACTCCGACGGGTACTGCGACGCCTGACCCTGCTTTAGCGCCTCTTCAAATCCCAGACTAAGACGAAGCTGATGGCGAAGCGGACGTTGACGGGTTCATAGTGGTAGTCGTCAAGGATGCTTTTAGCGTGCTGTCACCGGATCGCATGTAGCTGCTGCCTTCTTAGAAGGAGTGTAGCTCGCTAAGTTTGCCTTCGAAGGCGACATAAGGATCATGAAGGTGGATACGCTTGCAAAGTTGCTGAGAGTCTGTACATCAACACCTGGGACTGACATGTCCGTACTGTACGGAAAGTATTCTTAGATCAAGCCGCCTGTCCAGTGGCCGCCATGTCAGCACCAAAGATGAGTGAAATCTTGGAGAAGTCGCGGTTTTAGGCTATGCTGTATCCATACGTGGCTATGAGCGTTGATATGGATAATTCTGAAAGCTTTCGCGTAGCAATCTCATACGTAGGGTGGGTTTTTTTCGACAGAAGGTGACCATATTTACACCGAAGAACTTAAATTTGTCATTGAAGACACCAAATTTGAGGTATTCCCATGCACCCTGAGATACATCGTCTATCCTAGCTGTACTTCCTTGGAGAGCATTGGCCACGTTACCTATAGGTATTGAGCAACAATTCTTCTGCGGAATAAACGCCTTCATATCCCGCATAGTAGCTTCAACATATGGCCCCGAACCATTCACGCCACGCCCTGGGTGACATGGTCGCCTACGATAGAGCCCGGGTCATTCGTATAACTATGTATTGCGTAAATTGCGTTAGTGTATCGATCATATAGCGCGTCGTTCCAGACCGGAATGGCGTTCCTGATCATCAACCCCGGCGCAGCAAGGTCAACGAAAGCGTAGAGACCAGCTCCCGCAAATTTCTTCGTACATGCATCATGGTTGTTGGCATAATCAACCCTGTAGCTGCGAACGACGTTCGTCTGCAGCTGTTGAAGATTTTGTATGTCTTGTTCGCAAAAGAGCCCTTGTGCAAGCTGACCATGGTGGTAGATGTCATCGGTGCTGCTGTGGACAAGGTTGGTTGAGACACTACCTTAGTCAACATCGTCGGGAGTTTATTGATAGATGACGCCTTCGAAAACGACTTGGCTGCAATTATTGGGAGGAAAGTTTTAAAGCGATCAATCTCGATCGACATCATGTTCTAACTGGATACGGGACGAAAGTTGAGAAGAAACGGAGTCGCAACGGCAGTCAACAACTTTGCTACGATGGGACACAGTCTGACCTTTGGCAGCAGCACGATGTGGAAAATACTTACAAGAAGTTGAAAGGGAAAAGCGAATGGAAACCTGGAGATGGGAGATGGACGGACTTGGGCTTAATATTTGCTAGCCAACCTAATCCTTTGACTTAGATTGGCGGCTGAGCGCTGGCCTCTACCCTTTCTTAGGCTGGAATCCATGAATGAACCTGATGGAAATATTGAGAGTGTTATATAGATCCAGCGGCAGAAGTCTTACGAGACCCAAGACCTTGATACAGGCAACACGTTAACAATCAGTCAACAGCTTCGCAAAAACCATGGATCACCCCACAGGAACCATCAGACCAAGGTAAAAGCATGAGAGCAGGAGACATGAATATGCCTCCAATGCGATGAAGCTCGACGTCGTCACTCTACGGTGCTCTGCGCGTTGTCCGACAGCGTCACAGCAGAGACAGGTTTGGAGGCAATGTCACAAAGACGCGACAATGATGTCATTTCAAGCGCGTCGACGCGTCTCAATTGAATTTGAACGCGCACATGTTGACCCAAGCTACCTCTCCCAACAACCTCCCAGTCTCGGGTCCCAGCATCTCAACCGTCTCTCGAAACACTCTCCGAATCATGACGACCCCATCCCGACCAGTCAAGCGAGCATTCCGCCACCACAGCAACCAATCCTCAAACTCTCTTCAAGGCCCTGTCCTGTCTGCATCAATACAGACCTCCCTACTCAACGTCGGCATGCGTATCCGCAAATCCGTGCCCGAAGGTTACAAGACTAAACCTAAACCTCCTACCACCTCAAATAGCTATGCCCCTTTCCGCGTTGACGGTAGTCTTCATCGCAGCTACAGCCCAGCTGGCCTTCTCCCTTACTGTGGGATTCTCAAGACTGGCAACCTTGAACAGGGACCGACACCGCTGCAAGATAATGTTCCCCGCCTCGACTTTTCGAATGATGATGATGCGTTTCCGTCAAGTCAGGAGTCAATACTGTCTGATGTTCCTCCAGGCGATAGGTTCGCATCCTTACCATTACTTGTGAACAGCAACAAGCGTCCCTACGACGAGCAAGAGGAGCTAAGTCCGAAGCACCCCGATCCATTGCGCTCGCATCCCTTTGGTAATGCGAACGCTACGCATGTCATGGCGCTGAGACCGATGCTACAGCCCAAAACCAGAAAAGCGCAGCCAATGAATGAGACTCTTTTGAAAGATCAGGGAGGGGAGGGTATGGATCTCGATGAGTTTGAGGAGGCGGGGTTTCTTAGGTTTGAAGATGCGATGAGAGATGAGGAGTTCTGAGAAGATGTAGTCTTCGTGGCCTGCAAGTAACAGAGATCACACAACGCGACGAGACATCAGAAGGCTACGGAGACTGAACCAACTTTGGTACCTCCAGCGCGTGACCTTGGTGGTCTTCAAACACCGCACAGCTAAGAATACTCTGCTGATGCTACTAAAAGCGACCTCATCTCGAAGAAATACCGTCACTTTTTTCGTGTGCGCCGGCAGCTTCACTGTTTATGGAGCACATGTTCCTTGGCACTCACGAAATATGTATTGGCGGGAAAATGCTGGTCTAATCGACCAGAGACGACCCATTCACATCTAGAGCGACAAGTAGCCAGACTCGATGCGTACCCGGCTACGACATTCATACGAGGCCAGGACGAAATTTTGAATGACTATCGGGACCTTTCCAAGACCGTGTAGAATGCATCCATTTTTGCCGACGCATAGCATGATCGTAAGCACGATGCGAATCACTGCTCGTGCTCATCTAGGCTACTCGATAGCGATGCATAGTCGCTTAGCCTAGCTACAACTTTCCATACAACCACAGGGAGCAGTACACGTTTGCGGCATAGCCAGCCACTGTTTGGGCTACACAACCAACACCTCTCCACCAACATCCACGAAGCAATCTTGGTCTTTCTGACCCCTCGACCTGAATCTAGGCGTGACGCGCCACTGCTTCGCTTCATACGACGGACTTCAGATTAGCGACTTCAGTCAGCATCAAAGCTAGCTCTTCGGACCGGCAATCACATATTTATCTAACACATTCGAGCTCGGGAGGATGGTATGAGCCAACAGCCGTTAAACCACCAGAGACGAAGACCCTCTACCCACTTTCTCTATAAGCAGCAATGAGATTTTTTCCCATTGAAAATAGGGTCTTTTTTGATAGAAACAGGCTCTCTAAATGAGGACAGAGTTTTCTCAACAAGAGCAAGGGCTTCCCAAACGTGTGCAGATCCTCGATATTAGACTACCGTCTCACGATTGAAGAGACCTCCAAAACCATGTTCCTAGTCCCTTCGATCCCATCACTAGCTATTGTATGTAATCATGATACTCTAGGAGCTTGCTCCCGCTAGTAGAGGACCAAGGACCACAAACATCGCAAATCAGAATCAGACTCAAGGGTTTTCAACAACAAGCTCGACCGCATCCGATGGTGTAGCCCCTGCCCTTGGCGAACATTGTGAGGAACAATCTTGTTAAGCCAGTTGCAATCTTAGAGTAGAGGCGTAATTCGTTTCCAGCTTCTTGATTTTCTACACGCTGGCGAGTAAAGAAGAAAGCACGAAATTCCTTCTAGGACCAGGATGTAGGCATACGTTGAAGAGAAAGAGGCCTGGATCGCATAAGATTCGTACTTTCTTAACCCTGAAGCCTGTAAATGCCCATGGAACTAGCTAAAAATATAGCATGCCTAGCGTCTAGATAATGAAGACTGGTAATTTCTAAGGGTACATTTGGCCCGTGTTGAAAGCTCCAAGTTCTAGATGCTATATCCCTCGTCCGCACGATCGTCTTCTCAAACCAACGCCTTATGGATTACCTGGTTCCTTCAGAGTAGGGAGCCATCTATCCTGTGGCGATTTACCACAACAACATCTGCTCGTGTTGAACAAAGATGTTGATAGCGCTGCTAGTGCCAAAGGATCTGAAGGCTTCCAACCTGTGATATCTTGAGAGCTAATTGTCCCGCCAAACCCTGGGTGGATTCGCTTGATTAAATAACTATCACAACAGTAACTCCTGCGTAAGATATATCGATCATCAGATCATCATCGGCTCAACATGCTTTGTTCATCTTACAACACTTCTTCCTATTTACCCATCACAGGGAACGTCCGGGGTAGTGATAAGTATATATGGGGTCCAGACCCACAGCAACTCCTTTCTCCATCACCGACAAACGACTCTTTTCTCAACAGGAACCAGACCAAGAAAGAATTCCTGGCTGGTCATTGGCCTAATGGAGAAACATCCAACACCGGAGGGGTCTTCACTAGAATTAGCGAATCTCGGTCTACTGTTCTTCCGTGCAAGAGTCTTATAAAATGGTCAGGACATCCGACGAGCTTGAGACTTCAGGGTCCAGAGCTTCCTACTCAAAGAAAGCAACGCCCTTATTCCTGAAAGAAGCTGTGACAGATTTTGAAACGTTCTGTCTTCGAACCGACGTGGTAGCCGATCAAGAACATCAGAAGAGCATTACCAAGATGTTGCGGAAGATGTTAGAGGAGCAAGAGAAACAATTCGCGACGTTGAGTAATGAAGTTCGAAATCTGCAAGGGAAGGTTCGCTCGATCGAAACGAGAGATTGGGTAAACGCTATACTCTACAGCATCAACGGCGTTGAGAAGAACGAGGCCATTCTTGATAGAAGTAAGTCTGGAGCGTAAACAACAGATCTTGCAAGAGTTGGCTGATCGTTTTCCAAAGGCAAGAAGTCAAACGGTCGCTCGAAACAATTCTCTTTGGCTATACACGTCTATAGAGACAACAACAATGCGCAAGCACACGACTTTACGGTTGCCGATACCTATCAAGAAGCCAGCGAACTGTAAGCTGTTCTCGAACTACGCATCTCGATATGCGAACAACTCGGACAATCCAACATAAACCAGTCTGGCATGTTGGATCTCTTTCTCCAACTGACAATTTCGGTATTGGCCCAAGAGGTGGAAAATATGCGAAATCTTACGTCTCAAGGCTGGTCACAAGCCGAGAACATTGCGAACTTCTACTTGTGTCTCAAGTATTCGCTCGTCGACAACGATAATAAACTTCGACAGTCTTTTACCAGTCTACAATTGTGGTTCAAGATACAAGAAAAGTGTCGCTATCTGAATTTAGAGAGTAACTACATTCTGTCCGACACTATTTCTTGTTTTCGCAAGATGCTGATGCGACAATTGGTAGATAAGCTTCGATACAACAAGACTATTAAGCTGTTAAATCTGTTCGATAACTTTATCGACTATTCTTCCAACTTTCGGAAATCCGCTCCGGGCAAGATTTAGCCCGATGGCAGACCAGACTAAAAAAAGAGAATCAGAGAGTGGGACCAGTCAGCAGCCCAAGTCCGATTTAGTGCTCGTATTGGAGATATTCGTGAGGAAGAGACGTTCGGAGATCGAGAATCGTTGTTCGGGATGCGCTACGATATTAAACACTAGTTGTAGCCTGAGAATACAATTACCAATGTAAAACTTCTTAACATACGTTTTACCAAAGGCACAATATAGGTCGGAGACAAATAACCCTCCAAGGAGATGCCTTGCAAGTCCCTTACGTCCATGGTTTTGGCTTCGATGCCTCAAGTACCTGACCTTCCAAATCGCCCATGACATTATGGCTACAACACCTCGCCTTGGAATCTTTTGCCTAGCTGTCAGCGAGTTATGTCGTATATCATATCAATTGCACTGGACCCCATCACTGCAGCATCGGCGCGATACTCTCTCCCAGAATCTCTTCTATCCTCTTGACCCACCTCCTGAACTCCATCTCCACGCCCTCATCGTCATCCTCCATGCCCTCGCTAATGAATGGCAGCATCTCCGGCAACTGCGCCAACCATTCTTCTCCCAGCCTTTCCGTCAACGACAGCTGCGTCTTCACAGCCGCAAGCCTGACTGCGGCGCTGTCGTCGCGCATGTACTGCAGCAAGGGCCCGCAGAGCGATTTATGTTGTGCTGGCGCGTCGGTGGTGGTGGCGAGGAGGGTTATCACGGTGATCAGCTGCGGAAGCAGGATGGAGGAGTGAGCGGACGTCGATACAGGAGGAAGCTGGGCAAGGAGGGCGGCGCAGAGGGGCGGGAAGTGGGTAGGTGATTGGAAGAAGTCATCTTGGTCGTGTTCGAACGCTGATTGTAGCGTGAGGATTACCCGTTCCCAGAGGAGTCTTGAGTCTGCGTCTTTCAAGGAAGTGTTCTTAAGGATATCTACAGCGTCTTCAGTAGTGAGGCCGGCGTAGCTGGTAACGATGGATTTAAGGGTGCCGAAGAAGTTGAGTAGGAATGTCCACATGGTTGTTTGGCGGTAAAGTTTCGACTTCAGGTCCTTCGTCAGGGTCGGGCTGACGGACCATTCGAGGAAGCGGGTGAAGATGGGGCGGAAGACGGTGTCGTTGATTTTGTAGATCATGGCGATTATGGTGTCGTTCGCAGCGGCCTCGACCTCTTTGACTTCGTCGTCTTCGTAGCTGTCGTCTGTGCGAGGGGAGAATTGGATGCGGCGCAGATCGAAGACCTTCAAGAAGAGATTGGCTAGTGTGTCTGATTGCTTTGCTATTGCTGACTTGGGTCTGCTCTCAATGGCTAATCGGAGGACTCCCAGGTACTCCTTGACAGCCTGCAATGGAATTAGAAAAGGTCATTGTTGGCAGGTCTTGCGGTAACTTACCAGAGGGCCCTCCGCCATTGCATTCGTCCAAGTCCTGTCCAGGGCAGCGAAGCAGTCTTTCGGTTCTAGAGATCTGGCGACTAATTTCAAAGCCTCAGTACGAATGTTATTACACTCATCGCCCATCTCGGCATTTGCTGATTCGTATGAAACTTTTAGGAATTGATCCAGGTAATTTCCAGTCACAACCAATGGAAGATACAGCAGCAAAGAAGTCACGAAAGCGTAGCACGCGTTATGTAGTCGCGGATTTTCTGCGTCTTCGTCTAGACTAGCTGCCAGATGATCCATGATAATCGGGAGTGATTGAGGGATTGTAGGGATAAAGGCTTCCCCAAGGATTTCCGCCATAGTCGCCAAGCACAGCAGCGCTGCGACGACGACACTATTTTCAGCGGTAGCGAGACAGCGAGAGCCACCGATTGTCGTCGCAACGGCGGATACTGCATCTACATCCTTTCTGCCGAAAATCTCCACGATCTGATCAGTACATACCACTGCTACCCGTCGTAATGGCTCGTCGGTGCTTTGTTCGATGACCTTTGTCAGTTGGGGCAAGAATGCTAAGCAAGCTTTCCGTGCTTGGGGAGGTTCATTATTAGAACTTTGAAGACGAGCTTCAAGCGACTGCAAGACGGGTACGCGGAGCTTGATTGCGTTAGTTTAGACGACTTATATCGAAGGTGAAAGGACATACTTGGGCTTGGGTACGCTCCAGCAACTCTGGTAAAATTTGGATGAAAGCCTCTAATGATAAAAGATCAAGGAAGGCATGTAGAACCACATCGCATAGACCTGTCACTACAACAATGTCAACATCTATCACCATCCCTTGTACAGGAGTGAAAGGCACTGACCCTGCGTGTTTCTTGCTGTCTTCTCTCTGAGAGATAAAATCTGTTCAAGGATAGTTGCGAATAACGACCGAATCATACTAGCCTCTTCTCCCCCGTGAAAGAGCGACTTCGCAGTTCTTGCTTTGAGCCGATTCTCTTTCAGAATCTTCGAAAGCAGAGGCATTATGTTGGTAAGTTTGTCATCGACTGATCTCAAAGCCTCGTTACTGAGGAGATTTGCAGATAGGGAAGGCTTTTGCTCGAATAAGTCCAATGCGGTGTCCAGATATTTCTCGATGGCCTGATTTGTGTCAGCAAGGCAACCTCACAGATGTGGTTGGCAGATTTACAATAAGCTGTGTCGTGATCTTTTGACGCTCGACAAGCCCTGCAGCAAATTCTAGGACTGATTTACGACTAGGATACTTATCAATAAGTAGCAAAATCAACGCAAAGAGGAACTCGTCAGCCCCTATCTTGTTGGCAAGGGACAGGAAGAGCTCTTGACGTCGCTGTGGGGGGATATCTTTGTACGCAGCTACAAAGCTGAGTAGCAGCTCCGATATGCTTATGACCGGATGCCCCTTCCGCTTGTGCAGCGATCGGACGAGACGTGGTATCACTGATTCCATAGTCTGCGTGCGGTGGTTAGTGACAAGACATTTCTGTTTGACAAGCAGTCATACCTTGTTAACGACATGAACAGAATACTCATCGTTGTTGCGCATGAGGCCGGCACCCATAAATGTGAATATAGGCATGACGCTGTGCAGTATTAATTCCGGGGCCACGCTCGCAATACTTGCAACTAGCAGTAATGCGGCCTGCTGCACCTGAGGGTTTTCGGTCGTACTTATGCAGCCTATCAGAACATCGGCCTTTATCGCCGAAGGGTCGATTTGCGAGCCTGTCGTACTCTATGCCTCGTCAGTGTGGAATAGCGACATATGGTGAAGACCAATGCTTACCTCTACCTTGCTCACGATCCCATAAGCACTGTTCAATGTAATAACTTCGAGGTAGCCAAGTTCGGTTCCTGAATGGCGTTTGTAGCTTTCTAAGTCTGCAAGAATATCGAAGAGTGACTTCAACAGCTCCGGATGACGCTCGGGTATAGAAGAGTCAATCAATTCGAGGACAATGGTAAATCTTCTGAGGGCATTGTCGGATGCTCCGGGGTCCACGCGAGCTATCTCATGTCTGTGACTGGTCTTCCTGCGTTTCATAATCGATGTTTCGTCAATAGAATTAGGGGTCAGCGGCGGAAGGTTCTTAAGAAATCCTGATAGAACCGAAGAAGATAATTTGACTTCACGGAGGACGTCCAAAGCAGTCACCGCGTGTGCCGCCTCTGACCTGGCGCTAGCGCTGGAGATTGCAGACTCAAGTAGTTGCTCAGCTAATGCTGATTGTAAATCGTCTTTCATCGATGACCAGATAGCCCTGACATGATCAAGAATAGTAGAATAAAATAAAGGATGTTCCGACATTATCCTTGGCTCGATATTATCTCTCAAAAAATGAACACCTTCTCTGTCCGTAGGTGAAACCACTTCGACCAGTTGTTTCATATATTGTTCCGGCTGGACTTGTTCTTCGCTACACTTCTCGAGGAAGATGTCCTGGCTTTCGTCGGTGCATCTCGTGAGGAGTGGCAGTAAGGTCTTCGTTCGTGAGACCCCGCCGGCTTTCGGCACCTGATTCAGCATCTTTAGGAGCCTGCTCTTGACACATCTCAACGGTGTCTGAGCAACGTGGCTACAGAGAAAAACAAAGACTGAATGTTTCCAGGAGGACCTAAAATTCTTCTGAGCAGGTATTGAAGAATTCGTGTGGATTGCACCATTCATGACAGAGCTAAATTGTCTGGCAACATGACCGGCATCCAGCAGAGATTCCTCAAGATTCGGTACGAGGAAGTCTTCTAATAACTTTAAACCCTCTTCAAAACTTAGCCATGAAACGCCCGTCATCTCTTTCGTCTCTCCGTAGATGCGATCATGTCCTAGGATCTGTAATTTGGGACGTCCTCCTGAAGTCTCTGCCGCTGCTCTATATGCCTTTGCCAGATGTAGCACCAACGTCGAGGCCGATCGGCGAACCTGAACTACAGGATCCGCCAAAGTGTAGAATATGTAAGGAAACAGGATCTGCACGTCCGATGTTAAGCTCTCGCCTGCCAGCTGACGAGTAATAACATCGATTGCTGCAACCCGCGCCTTGACGGGGAAAGGGTCACCCCAAGCTCGGATGAAGAATGACATGAAAAGAGGTTCTGTCTTAGCTCGGGACATTTTAAGAACGGGAAGATGTAAGAATTTATTGATCGTCTCAGGCGTGTCTATGGCTAGGATGAACGGGTGCAATAAGCTGGAGATGTCGTAAGAGTCAAGCCGCGACAGGAAGGAGATCTGTTGGGTCGTCCCCGGCTGTACCCCCTTTACCGCATCGTCGAATAACTCCAGCGTTTGCGGTTGATCAACATCATGCATGTCTCGATCCTCTTCCACCGGCTGGGTATTTTGACCGATGCTGAGACTCTGCAGTCGTTGCTGTAACGATTTTGGAGCTTCGTCTGAATCCATGACCATTGCCTTTACAGTGCTTCCGAAGGTGTCCGCAGCAGCCAGGTACACAATTAGATCTGACAAAGGTCCGCCGAGGTCAAAAGATGGGTTCTGCTTGGCTTTCCCCAGTACCCGTAGCATGGATGATACGACTGCGGTAATCGAGGCGCCGTCCATCAGTTCATCAATCATAAGAGTCCGCAATCTCGCCACCATAGAGACACTAGGCTCCTTTCGCAGCTTTCCAACAATACCCAACACAATGCCGAGCACCAATTTATCCACCTGGTACTGAGACTTGAGTATCTTCAAATCATCCTCGAGGTTGTCGATCGACATCAAAGCTTTGAAGGTCCGATGTGGCAATTTCGTTGTGTCCCTTTTCTGGGCAAGCACTGCTAGACAAATAAGGCCAGCATGAGTTGTTCCTACCCATTTCGAGGTCACCGCATCCATCAGAGCCGTTAGTGCTCCATCATTGAGCACCGCTTTCGAAGCCAAGACTGTCACAATCATGTAGCAACCGATTCTCAGGTCTGGTACACAATCCAGCGAAAGACCCTCATTCAATATTGGTATTATACGCATGATGACATTTTCTTGATTTTGTCTCTGCGCTTCTTGCCGACCTGACCGCGCCGATTCGATCATTCCGGCGGTAGCTTCGGCAATGACTGATGCCCAGAACGAGAGGAGGGCGCCATATTGGAAGCCTAGCCGGCACACCCTGAGGACGTAGCTATTCAAAGCGGTGAGAAATGCCTGGTCATTTGTAGCCGTATATACCACCGTATGGCGCGAAGGGTTCACCAGGGTTTGTATGTATGGAAAGAGGAACTTAAGCGTTGGTGGGATGCTTTGGGGTAGGATTGCAAGGACTGTTGCGAACATAGGATGGTTGTGATAAGGTAAGAAGCTCATGACAAGACATATCGAGTTGTGCTCATGAATCCTACAGCAAATCTCTCAGTACTGCTCTTCCCAAGAGTTTTCTACTTTTCACTGACCTGAAGCGCCGAACGAGCCATTCGACTGTCCGCAATGCAGGTTTTAATAGTAGTCGGGATCCGACCAAGCTCAGAAAGTCCTCTACGACTACATCAAGCTGCTTATTCTGGGCCTCTGTCATCTGTGTCCGGTCCTCCTGCTTGCTTTGCTCACTGAAGAGACTCTTCGCAAAGGGCGCAAACCGCGGATCTAATTGGCACAGCTCAAGGAAGCCTTCATAACACAATTGATATATCGTATCGAAGTCTTGGTTTGCAGCATCCTCGGGTTCGAAGATCAAAGATCTTGAGTGGGCTTTCTTCTGCGCTTTGAGGTCGAGAGGGTTCGAGGATTTGGCGCGTAACTGCGCCAGCTGCGCAGCAAGAACCGTCGCCATTGCGAAATGATTAATTGAGCAGTCACGAAGCGACCTCTGGGGTGGGAGATCGGCAGTGCAAGTCGCGGAGTGTGCTTCTCTATCAAAAAATTCCTGGTGAGATCTTTCGGAACTATTCCGCGGCTGGTACGCTAAGATAACTATATTTCAGCCTTACCACGTAGAGCGGAATGAGGCCCGTGAATACCTAAGGAACCTCGAGGCAAAGATGTTACAGAATAAATATGTTCATCCAGGACGCGACCTTATTGGCTAGCGTAGAATTGTCCAGGTGAAAAACGTATCATCTTCGTCGCATGGGAGAACTAATACACTAAGTACGTCAGTATGACACCCTCAATCCAACCTGATCATGCCAGTTTCGTACTGAAGAGACGTCACCAGCAAGAGCAACAGGTGGTCCCAAAGTTTGCAAGTTTCAAAGCCAAGCCGAACGATTCGCTGCAGGTCGAAAGTAAGGCTTACGATGATAATTCAAGCTCCTGTACGGCAAGGAAGGAGGGAGTTCGCCGTAAGCGAGATGGCGACCGCCAGAGGTCGAAAGAAGCTGGTGCTTCATCCAGAAGTCAAAGTCGGCTGAGCCATGGTCATCTAAGTGGGGGGAACAGTAGTGCACCTGAAGGGACCGCACGCCCAGGTGCTCTCGGCGCTAGATCGTTGACACGGATAGATGTCACCGACGGTTTTCTTGTTGATCGAAGGGGCGATCCTGGAAACACTGACTTCGGTGGTCTTCATCGCTCCTCGATCGCAAATTATAGACGTTCGGGCACTGGTTCTATCCTTGGACTGCCTTTCCGCAAAATCGACAGATCGAGCAGTCACGACAAGGCAATTGTACTCACAGGCGATAGGACACTGGAAGGACGAGCAAGGAATACGCTCTCGAAGTCATCAGTGGGCGCGTTAAAGAGATTGAGGGTAAGACCCGGACGATCGCTCGACAGCGCCGACGAGCAGGATGCCGATTTCCTTCCCTTCAGGCACCTGACCCAACAGAAGAAAAACCGTACGGAGACCCACCAGGATTTCGATCTGCCATCGGATGATGATGCGCATCATTATAGATCTGTACGTGGTAAAGCCAAGCTATCCGATCAGCCCGAAGACAAAGATCTCATGTATAGCAACGAGACTTCGGCGTGTGAAGAAGATGGTAGGACATTCGTAGTGGACAATGTGACTCGGCAAAACCGAAGCGATCTGAATAGGGCTGTCGAAGGTGATCCATCTAATTGCGACAATTGGATTCAACTCATAGCGTTTCACGATAAGATGTTTGGGCTCGATCCAATGCCAGGACATTCAAAGCCCACAGCTGCGGAGAAGCAAAGTAATGCAGAGATCAAGTTCTCAATGTATGCGAAGGCCATTGCAGCGGTTCCAAAAGCGAAGGACAAGGAACGATTAACCGTGGCAATGATGGAAGAAGCATCACAAATCTGGAATATTACGAGAATTCAGACAAAGTGGAAAAATCTGCTACGTGAATACCCACAGTCTGGGGAGATCTGGACTAGATACCTCAATTTTCGGACAACCACCTTCCAATCTTTCAAGTATGACGACGTCCTAGCGGAGTTTATCGATGGCTTTAAAGTAGTGGGAACTCCTCGGAAGTCGAGTGCAGACCCGGGGGGTCTTGATTTCGACGGCACAATACCGTACTTGGTCCTCCGGCTGACAATGTTGATACGAGAGGCAGGGTTTACAGAACGTGCGGTTGCCATATGGCAAGCCCTATTTGAATTTTACTGCTTCAAGCCCGACGAGTATCGGACGTTCCAAGGCGGTCCCAGCGAGAAAACCGCCCATGAAATATTGTCTGCATTCGAAGAGTTTTGGGAGAGCGAAGTGCCGCGTGTTGGAGAAGCTGGCGCCCAAGGATGGGCCCAATTCTTCTCGAGTGCAGGAGAGCCACGACCACCAAAGGTTGACGTATGTGTAGACCCCGGAAATATTTCAGACGTCTATAGCTCGCTCGCGTTCTCAGAGCAAAAGCAAACACTGCAGGCGAGGCACCCAGGGCGTGCAATCGATGACGTTGTTGAAGACGATCCCTATAGAGTCATTCTTTTCTCGGACGTGCGAGATATTCTGTGTGTCTGGCCGAAATTTGACCAGAACCAGATGTTTCTTGTCGAAAGTTTCCTTGCTTTCTGCCATCTACCGCCTTTGCACCATACAGGCAGTGCAGCCGATGCGAGATCAATGTACAGAGGCCCGTTTCTCCGCAACAGTATGCTATCTTTGTCGCGCAACTCAATCGAGCCATGGAAAGTCCAGGCAGCTGGTCACACCGAAGGATCTCCGGATGGAACCAGCAGCCCGTTTCGTACGCCCGTTGCCGATTATATTGTCGCTACAGACACCTTGTTTTCAGCAACGGGCTCATGGTTTTCGGTTTTTGACACTTGGCTACTCGAGTACGCCCAGGATCAAGGACCCGTACCGATTGATTGGATACGACGGACTCTCAAAGCTCTCGTTGACGCCGGCATCGGAGGCGACGCCCTACCAGAGTATTTCCTAGCTCTTGAGCTTCAAGTATCGCCAGAGACTGTTACGAAGACGGCCAAGAAGCTTATCAAGGCAAGGCCAACAAGCTTCCGCCTTTATAATGCTCATGTCTGCATCGAGTTCCGTCTAGACCATCACGAGAAAGCCCTACAAACTCTTGTTGCAGCCATCAATACGAGTCAGGACATGGTGGAACTACTCCAAAGGGACACGATCTTCCTGTGGCACACTTGGGTCTGGGAGCTCCTGAGCTCGGGCCAAGTGAAAGAAGCCTTAGAGCGATTGTTAGCATTTTCTGATCCCCTGGTGTCGCAAGATCGCTCGAAACACGTCGATGACGTCTCTCATCAGCTGCACGTCAATCCAACGTCGTTGCTTCGAACCAAGCAAGCATTGACTTCGTCACGAGACCACTTCCTCTCGCTGGCCCTCTCCACACACTCCCACATCGCTTGCGATCTTCTCACCCTCCTCTCCTACCTCAGCTCATCCCGCTCTCTCGAAGCCGCCCAGTCAGCTCTCGCAGACCAACTCCAAGCCCTTTCAACCCGCTTTCCCCCCACCTCATCCGCGCACGAACTCCTCCACCAATCCTTCGCCAGACTTCTCCACCATCACGCGACCAACGTCCCACTCTTCAAGCCTGCAAACATCCGCGACGCCCTAACCGCAAGTATCGCACTCTTCCCGCAAAACACCATCTTCCTCTCCCTCTACGCCTGGAACGAGTCTCGCTTTCGGATCGACGATCGAGTGCGTACCATCATCAAAGACGTCGTCCTCTCTTCCAACGACCCTTCTCATCGCCAAGACAAGACCAAAGAAACCGTAATCCCCGACCTCTTCGCCATCTACAGCGAGCTCAACCGCTCCGTCACCTTCGGCTCGAACACGAACACCATCCGGAACACCTTCGAGCGCGCAGTGAATGCCTCCGCTGGAGCGCATTGTGCGGGGATTTGGAAGCTTTATGCCCTTTTTGAACATGGACGGGGGGAGAAGGCAAAGGCGAAGGCGGTTTGGTGGCGAGGCGTGAGAGCTTGTCCGTGGGTTAAGGCGCTGTGGATGATGGCGTTTGAGGAGCTTAGGGATGGGATGACGGATAAGGAGCTGCGTGGGGTGTGGGAGATGATGGGCGAGAAGGAATTGAGACTGCATGTTGATTTGGAAGAGTTGATAGACCGGGCAGGGGAGAAGTAGAAGGGTCTGTATACAGGTGCATGAGCGCAGCAGTATCGGTGCGTTGACAAGAAAGGTATGCACTTAATTCAAAGGCATCACCAGATAGACCGACTTGACCCTATGCGGGCAGTAGAGACCTATGAGAAAACGGCTAATTGTTTGATAAGTCCTGTCTCACCTCAGACCCAGTCTGCGTACGCTTGTAAGAAGGAAACAATACCTTCAAGACAGATGTTCTTTGCGGACGCAGCAATATATCAAACAAGCCACTGCAATGTAAGTGCCAGTCTATATGCTCTTCATATCTCTAACAGCTATGCAATAAAGTCGTAAGCTCTAGATATGTAATCTCATCACGCAGTGCCATAAGCATCTAAAAAGCAAGCAAACGCTCCAACCCAATGTTCCAAGCTCCGTCGCTATGCTTACCCACTCTATGAGCCCGCATGCCCCAAAAACATCTAAAAGGTCAGCCACTAGTCTTAGCAAACACAAAAGAGATTCTGTTATCCTCATCTTTAAGCACATTCAGCAGCACCTCATCTTGCACCAACGCCTCCATGTCCTCGTCCGTCCCGTCCTTGAAGCCAGACGTGTCGATGTGCGTGTAAGCCATGAGGCTCTGCATCTTCGACTCATCACCCTTGTGCCGCGCCTTGTGCGCGTCGTCCTTGATCTTCTGCTCTTGTGCCGCCATGTCGACCTTGTTCGCCTTGACTAAGGCGCGCCTGGCGCTGGGATTGACAGGAAGATCGAAATCAGAATCGGAGTCTTGATCTTCTACCTCGGCATCGCTATCAAGGACCGTCCAGGTCTCCTCTTCAGCAATGCTAGCGTCGGGCATGCCGCGCCCATCGCATTTACATCCCAACAGATCATGAGTCTGGCAACTCGGACCCTCGTCAAGACGGAACAGGTCGCGGAGTTCTTCCCTGGTGAAGCTGTTTCCCCCCCCTTTCTGGTCCATGATATTGCTCGCTAGCCCTAATTTCGTGATCTGCCTCTGCCAAATTTTCTCATCAAGGCCGCCGGCCATTACAAAGCGGTAGATAAAGCATGGCTTCTTCTGCCCATCTCTGTGGATGCGTGCCATGGCCTGGAGGTCAGTTGCCGGGTTCCAGTCGACATCGAAAAGAACAAGACGTGAGGCGCCGATGAGGTTTATGCCGACGCCGCCAGCTTTGGCGGAAAGGAGGAAGGCAAAGCAAGTGGAAGCTGGTGTGCGATTGAAGGTATCGACAATGTCTTGGCGTTTCGCAGACGGAGTACTGCCGTCTAGACGGGCGAAAGGATGGGCCAGAGAGGTCAAAAGGGTGGAAAGGAGGTCGAGCGTGGAGGTGTAGTTCGACACAAGGACGACCTTGTCGGAGGTTTTAGTGCGGATTGTGTGAAGAAGTTGGTCGAGGGCGCGGATCTTTGTGCTGCCGGCGCTCGAGCGTAGGAGCTCAGAAGGGATACTAGACACTAAAGACGCCATCATTGGGCTGACCAGCACTGTTGGATCCTGGGGCTTGAGCAATGACGGGCTATTGCAGACTTTCTTCAGAACGGTGATTAGTTGTAAAGAGGCTTCAGGATTTCCCAAGGCTGTTTGAAAGGCCGGGTGTGCGAGCACATGCTGGTACGCTGTTGCTTGGCTAGTGGTTGGGCGACATAGGAGGACGTGTTCTGTCTTTGGAGGTAGATACTTCGAAAGCACATCGGCCGTGCGTCGGAGGATAAATTTGTTCGTAAGCGATGCTAACTCTTCACTTCTGGCTACTCCCTTTTCGATATCCTTTTCGGTAGCTTCTGGCTGCCTGCTCTTTATGATGGGGGCTTCGAATTCTTTGGTGAAGGTTTTGAAGCTTCCAAGAAGGTCAGGGTTGACGAAGTCCACCATCACGTAGAACTCGCTAAGATCGTTCTGTATGGGAGTACCCGACAATATGACTCTGCGCGATGTGTTCAATGCTTTGATGGCCTGCGCACTCTTATTCTTCGCGGTCTTGAGTCGGTGACCTTCGTCCACAATAACAATATCGATACCGGGACCCTTTTTCAACTCCTCTTGAACAATCCGAAGCTTCTCATAGCCAATGATCATAACATTATAGCTTTTGCCCATGGTGAAATCGGTAAGCCTTTTCTGTTTCTCGTCGGCCACGAAGACACCAATCCTTTCCGTACCGAGCCATTTTCGAAATTCTTTGCGCCAGTTGTTGACGAGTGTAACCGGACAGACTATGAGAGCCTTCTTGATGATCGGAGGTTCCTCGTAGATCGGGTTCTGCTTTAGAAGCGTCCACAACAGCGCAATCGTTTGTAAAGTCTTTCCGAGGCCCATCTCGTCTGCTAGTATAGCACCTTGTCCTTCAAAGTCTCTCATGCCCATCACACACTCGTACATGAAGCTAACACCCTGGCGTTGATGGTCCCGCAATTTTTGAGTCAAAAGAGGATCCACCACAACGTCCATGATCTGTCGACCTTTGGGCACTACCTTTGGTCGTTTCATCACAATCGCATTCGGTGCGTTGGGATCATGGCGTGGAGTAGGCTCTTCCGTTTCCTTCTCGGGCATAATGGTGCTCTGAAGCAAAGGGTTCTTCCATGCCACTTGTGTGCCCATCGTCCTCGGAGCTGAATTGTGCTGGGTCTTCTGAGTGACGTTTTCTTCGACATCGGTCGCTGCTTTGACGGGCTGCTTGGGTTTCGGTAGGGGTTTTGGTGGTATCTTTGAAGGAATTGGGTTTTCCTTCGAGGGCGTTGCACTGCTCGCTGTCTTCAGGAATGGCCGACCTGCGAGATAGTCCGTCTTAGACAGTATCGAGTCAATCTCCACGTCCTTGCCGCCGACTGACAGGGTCGACCCTGGCAGCAGCGGAGAGTCACAAGGCGCTCGACCCATTTCCCTTCCTGATAAGTCTTGCAAGTGGGCGTAGCCATTGCTAACGCTGAGTATACCGTCACCATCCCAGGTCTTGTGCTTCTTTGTAGTGTATTTGCGCCTGAACGGGCCGAGATCAGCGAGAGTATGCGGCAATATCAGTCAAGGTACAGAACACACCATAGGACGTTGTAGTACCCATGGACGCCACTGTCTACTTTGACCAAAGTATCGATATATGCGGCAGGATTCTGCACTGTCAGTAAGGGCTTTCTGGGGAGCGACGATATGCCAGGTGTTTTGAACACCAGCCTCGCCCCAGACGGTTCCGCTGCTCTACGATTGTCATCGCTGATACGCCGTCGCTTGACGTGGGGTTCGGGGCCTTCCCCTTGACCGGAATGTTGCTCGGGTTTCCTCAGCAATGGAGAGCGGAAAGGCTTGCTAAGCATTGCTCAGACGTCTTGCATGGTTGTTTTGTCCTCTTTGGCGGCAATGGTAAGGTAGAGCCTCAGAAACGCGTGAGCACGTGACATACCCCAGAGCCTGAATGAGCCATACCGAGAGCCCTAGGCCGCCGAGGCCGCCGATCACGTGCCTACAGATTGTGGGACTACCTTAGGTGAAGACTTCAGCTATTATTTTGGTGTAGCTCGCAATCTCGATGGAATAGCAGACACAGGATAGAGCCTGTATCCGTTCCTCGTAATTTCTACTTGAGTTCGGCATGGGGGTTGTGTCTGGTGGGCTCCAGTAAGGCTCACTTTACGCACGTGCTCTTGAATAATCAAGACTGCCAGCTTCGCTTCAAATCATGCCAAGCCGCATAAGAGATCACGAAGGACTGCAATTTTTGGCCCATGCAGCGCAGCCTTACAACCGCGAATCATTGGTTTCAGATATAGGAGAGCTCACTTAATTCCACAATCTGTACCGTTTCCTCGAGTTTCCAGCAAGAACCATTGGGAATGGTCAAATCGTGTAGTAAATGGCTGGGCCGGAAAGCAGGCAGTTGTATGGCCTGAGGGCACCAACATCTGGAAGCTTACGTAGATAAGAAGAAGCATTTGCAAGTGCACATGATAATCAGTCGGTGCTAAAGAGTGGATTGTATTGCATCATCGTTTGTCGATGCTCACAAGAGATCTAGTCAGTGGAAGGTTATGACTTGGGAGCCAACCTCCGAACCGTCTTCAGATGGGCCGAGACATTGAAGGATTGGGTAGTTCGATGATGGAGCAACGATGTTACAGGGCGATCCCCTAAAAGATGACAAGGCTGCCACTTTGAGAGACCTACAATATTAATGTTGTTCGTACGATTTCCATTCTCGGGTTGTGATCATACTCAAAGCAAGGACCAGCCGTTTCCTGGGAACAAGAACGACTGCGGTGAATGCAATCGGCGTCAGATGTGGAGATAAGTGGCGGGAAATTTGGCAAGTACAAGGATACGGACCACGTCCTGGCACACGGACGGCAGGGTCATCGCTCGATCTGCTGTCCGTGAATGAGCGAGGCTTGTTGCCTACTCTAGGCTAAGGAACCCCTGTAGGCCAATTTGTAGGATACCAAATTCTCGTCTCCCAACAGTACACTCAGCAGGGCGACTCGTCTCAGAGTGGATGATAGGGTCTCAGCCGGGCGGTAAGAAGGCCTGCTGCACCTCTATCTCACGGTGGGCCGACAGCCTGAACGAGTGGCTAGGAACGACGGAAGGATCGGGATGTGGCATGAGCATTGCGGCACAGCGACGAGCCCGGTAAATTGATGTGTCCACAGCAAATCAGACGTGTTTATTTTAGATTAACATGAACTGAGGTGAGGTGGTGTCGCGTCGGCGACGCCCCCTCTATTCTCAATACCAGCTGAGCTGTTTCGTAACCAGTACCTATGCCCGTAATTGTGTGTATCAAATTTCTAGACGTAAGTAAAGGGCTCCCGACGGTGACCCAGTCCGAGAGTGATCTCAAGCCAGGTTGCAATCGAGCCTTATGCTCGAATTAGGTCACCATATCGGACGACTTTTGAACGTTGAAACTCTATCTCTCGATACACTCGTGGCCCGAAGTCCAACATCGTCTGCAAGCTCTACCAGCAGCCTCGCCCTTACAGGTCTTCCTGTCGTAACGGCACCTCTGACATGATCTCCTACGACGCTCAAGACTGGTTTCCTCGTGCGTTTGCCCGATCTCCAGGCTCGGGTAGGCACCAGCTGGTGCAGACCGTCGTTCCCTCAAAGTCCTTGGATTTCCCGTTGAATTGTTCTCAAGAGGCCCTGCTTTGCCAGTACGCCTCGCTGTCGCTTTGGCTGTTGTCTTCTTTCCCTCGCGAGTAGTAGCTATATTGTTGACTCGTTGAGGTCCGCTGCGTACCTGGTATCCACTAACATCGAAAGCGGCGGCGATACTGCGGACCACGTTTGTCTCTCTATACGGTTGCGGACCCCAATGTTCGTCGGAAAATTCCGAATTAGGATCACATTTCCACCAACTTCCATTAGTGGGAATTATTAATTCGTAGCTCAGTTGCATGCCGTCAAAGATGAGTTTGATTTCATAGTCCAGCCTGACATAATCATCCTGGGTATCGATACTGACGCCTTTGCGGAAACCGCTTCGGTCTATGTGAGAAAGGTCTAGCTCTATACGTCCAACTTCATCGATACCTATGAGGCATTAGCGTTGGGCATATGCATTGAATGTGTAAGGATTCACCAACATACCGTTAGAATGAGCATCAACATGATCTTGGACCTCGGTATACGAGGCAAAGAGAGGTTCCTCGAGATTGGCATGTCCATCAGGTTCGACGCCTCGCCAACCTCTCATACGTAAGATAGTTGGATTGTCTCGCTTGATGGCGTCGCCCTACCCATGGTTACCCATCTTCAGAATCGTACAAGAGCGCAATGTGACTTACCACTCTACACAGCCAATGTATACGGCGCTCGACAACATCGCATCCATCATGAAAGTCTCGCACGCTTTCTGCCTTGCCATGCACCCAGGGCACATATTCTTCGTCTTGCTGAAAGCCATAACTTTGGGCCAAGATCCTGTCTGAGACTGGGTGGTGAAGGGCGCGCAGTACACTTCCTTTGGAGATAATTGTCGCACTGAGGATGCATCAGTGCTACTGTCCACAGAAGAGCTTATTGGAACCCACGAGTCCTGGTAAGGCCTGAGAACACTGATCTCATATCCCATAATGGCGCCATGCCCCAAGAAAGTCTCCTCTAATTTGTCAAAGACGTATTGACTGCCGCTGAGACCGCCCACGAAGATGATGCACTAGGTGTGGTCAATGTGCGAGCTATTAAAGACCGATCAAGGACTAACGTCGATCTTCTTGTGGCGGTATCGCTTGTTGAAAGCCATGATCTGCTGCCTTAGCATGCTGATTACTTCAACAACAATTTTGTCGAAGAGCCCAATGATGTCCTCCCTGGGTTGTGGTAAGCAGCTTTCAGCGGCTGACTTGTGCAAGGACACGAAGTACCGTGGAATTTCGATATGATCGGAACTCAGCGACGACTTTGATGTTCTAAGTTTTCTCTGTAAACCGGGAACGCGGATACGCATCGGTTTGCCGGCTGCCTTCTCTGAGTTGTTGCCAAATTGCTTCTTCTTCTCCTCGAAGCTCTTGACTGCCTCGGCCATTATAGCTATTCTGACTTCTGACGCTGCTGGATTTTGCCGCTCGAGGGACGCTGTCGGGAGGCAGCTCTCTACCAAAGGCTCAAGGAGATCCAAGAAATGTTGATTCAGAAGTCCTGAGCCGTCGAGGCCAGCTGCTAGACAGTTAGTTGTACACGTTCAAGCCTTGTGTGAGCCACTGACCAGTACCACGAACACCTTCCCTCATCAACAGATTAGGTGACCGGGCTTCGATCAGGTAGGTCATAAGATCCTTTAGTTGTTTGATGTAAGTAGGGGTCACTACTGAAAGAAGATCCGTTGCCATCGAGTAGAGTTTAAAGAGTCTTACCACAGCCCCACATCCAGCGTCCAACACGAGAATGGAATTGAAAGTCTATGCAAGAACATCAGTCTGGACTTAGGGATGGCCTGTAACGGCAACTTACGCCCGCATGAATACCTTGCATACTGGCAGCGGCAAATTGTCCGTACCGGAGCGCATGCTCATATTGTTCTAGCAAGCAGAGAGCTGCGGCCGCTTCAGGCTCGTGGACTAGATGGATGTCGGGTATTCCAGCCCAGTCGGCGGCAGCCACCATGATTGCATTGATTTGTGGGGACCATAACTTTGGAACGGATATCCAGGATTCTACAGGACAGTAGTCGAAGATGTTTCCTGCGTTCGATTTCGCGTAGAGGCCCATTATCTGCGTTCTTGTTTCTGTCCATAGAAGCTTGAGATACATACCAATGAGGTCGCCGGCCTCTGGTGCAGTTGGCGTCATGAGTTGCTCTTTTGCAGCGTGAGGCAGCCGACTAATTAGGATATGCAACTTATCCCTGATCCGCTGAGTTCGTGAAGATCCCTCAAGGCACATCTTCAACATCTGAATTCGGTCCGATTCATCTACCCTGCCATCGTCGACAAGTACGTCGATGTAGTCCCCCCAAGTCCAATTTGACCCTTCGCTGCACCAGGCCAATTGGCTGCTGACCTGATACCGGCCGTTGAAGGAAACTGGCATAGACTCTTGCGTTGACACTCCCCTGGCATTGTTGGTCTGTGACTGGCTTCCATTGATCGGCGCAAGAGCAAATGAAACAGACGAGTAAGCGGTACCGATGTCAAAACCAACGACAAGCTTCAGCTGGTCCGACATTAGACCTAAGAAATCCATATGTCTGTTGGAGTCCAAACCAATGATATGTCTCCAGTCGAAGAAGTGAGGGTGATCCTAAGAGTTGAATGCGTGCGGTATTACTAGCGGTGATCGACGTAAGAAAACCATGTAAGATACCGGCAACGCGTAAGGTACGGTATGCCAACCGATGTTGATGCATGCAAGACAGGTGTGAGACCTACGGAAATTGAATCGATCCCGAGAAGGCTGCCAGACAACGAGATAAAGCTTGTACCCCGACTTTCATACTTTCCATTGCGTCTTGATTGTATGGCTAGACTGGTCGATTCTGCACCAGAATCGGAGCGTATGTCATACCTATCATATTAGGCTTGATTTTAATAGTCTGTAAGCAAAAGGCTCGCATTGAGAGCGAGAGCACTTGGTCTGGGCTTCATTGGTTTCGAGTCCATATTGGCGCCTGCCCAAATGTCAGTCACTTTAGCTGAAAGGAGCCTTCTCATTACTGACGACGATTCGCAGATACTTTCGATGTCAATCACCACAGAAGACTTTTGAGGTCACTTTCGAGCACCTATCGAGCGACTTCTGCAAAAGGAAAACTCCTCATCTTGCCACTGAGAGCAATCTGGGGCATATACCTTGAGTCTCAGATATCAGAACATCCTCTCGCCTCGTCGGACTCTTGGATCCAATCTCTTCGATTTAGGTGCGAAATCTGCTTTTGCAACAACCCCCATGTTCAAACGCACCTGGACGCCACGGCAGGCGCTTTGTCTCTTAGATCACGTCGAACAGCATAAGGGACCGGAAGGACTGTATATGAAGAAGCGCGACGTGGCATACAAAAATTCGAAAAGCGCCTTAGATCAAGAATGTCCTAACAACGGGAAGAGCGTTGAGCAGATAGCCAACAAGCTCGAAAAGATCAGCAAGCGATGGACCAAGCCTTGGGGTCGCTCAGCCAGCACCGGCAATTTATTTCGCTCCGGCTGGGGAGCCCTGCAAGACAAGTACTCTCGGAACAGAATGCTCGGTCAAGCTACTGAGCAAGATCCGGGAGACAACAATGACGAAGAGCTGGATTCTGCTGCCTCTGGCTACCGACCCAAGAGGCGGCGAGATACTTCCGCGGACTCAGCCATAAGAGTCTCAAAGACGACTAGGTACTGAGCTTCCGAGTCTGCCAGTTTCATACCGTGCGTCACTGATAATGAAATTAGGTTGTGCAAAGAGGATGGAAAGATCTTCGAGAGTGAGGGGGTCTCAAGACGTATGGCTCCAGTGTCTGTATCGTTTTCCCAAACCAATCTTGAATGATTTTCAGGTTTCGTTACCGGCTACAAACGGATTTCGAGCCCTATCGTGTTAATATCAAACACCCGTTCAGCGCCAGTGTCCACCCGGGATACCCCCGGTCAAGAGACTGAGATTCGAAAGCAAGAGCAACAGCAACAGGAGACACCATCCGGGTGGACTGACGACGATGAAATCTTCAATGACCGGGTTAGATCTTATCTTAACGACCCCACAGAGTATCTGCCAAGCGTGAGCGTATTAGAACATCTCAGCGACGGGCTCATACGAGACATCCATGATGCTGTGCACGATCTTCTCGATGATACGTACACTGCAGCAGATAAAAGCACCCAATTGGGCGTCTCGCTAACTGTTCAATCGTCGAAAGGCTTTGCTCGTCTCTGCTGCGGGATGTATGGCGTCGTTACGAAAGAGGAGCTCCTGAAGCTTCTTTCAGGACCATGCCTACAGTCTCAACTTGGCCTCGAACATTTCCTTCGGGCTGCTGTTGCTGCGGCAATATACGACTGGGTTTTTCAAGGGCAGCACAGTCCGTTGCCACGGGACTGGTTTGAAATGTCGGGAGTTGCAGCTGTGTATAGCAAACTCGCCTCTAGTGGTAAGCCTCACCGGGCATCTCGAGTCCGCGATCAAAGTCTGACAGCAGTGGCGCGGATAGTGATACCTAAGCTGCACGAACAGCTCTTCCGTCAAAGCAAGCAAGTAGTAGTCAATGAAGAGCTTGACCTTACGCACTACGTTTCGAGTCTATCATTTCGCTTGATTGACGTTTTGACGCCATTTTTGAAAGAGAACCTCGACATCCTTGACGAAAAAAGTATGACGAAATGGAATGAGTGTATACCGAGTATCTTCGATCGAGCTCTGAGATTGGCGTTGCAGGCGACTCTACTCGAAACGACCATCGAATACGAGTGGCCGAGATTCAACGATAGCTTCGATGCTAGGATGATGAAGTCGGACGATCTGCTGTTACCGCGTGGAGACGGAGCGGTTCTGGCAGTCTTCTTTCCCTCGATGCAGCGTAAGGGGGGGTCCAACAGTCAGGATGAAGGCTGCCAGAGACCAATATTGCGTGCCCGGGTTCAACTCCAGTCGTAACTTAGATCAGATCCTTCCATACTTTGACCTATCTCAGCCATGCCTTGCGGTTTTTAATCGTGGGTTGTAAGGGCAGTATCGCGGTGTGGCATTGGGAACTGAGATAGCCGGGACGCTTCGACTAATGTAGTGTATTATCTACTGACTTGGCTAGACCAGATCTGCTCTAGAATGGCTTGATAAGCGGCCGACGGCCCGAAGCCGCCCGGCTGCCGACCGGCAAACGATATGTAATTTCGAATGACATCATCAGAAAACAAAGTGAACCCTTCCAGTTTATGTCAGTGTGATAGAGTCATGGTGGGTGAGAGCAGGGCAAAACGAACCCTGTCACTCAACAATAAAGCATGCGGTATAGCAAGTATTCGAGCATCATGCGCTCGCCAGTTTCAAATTCGAATCTCCTGAGCTTTCGGTGAATGAATTTTGCGTAGGCATCATGCTTATGCCAATATTTTCTTATCCGAAGCAAAGAGTTTCCCGCCATGGTCGCGTTCCGATGTCGGTCGTGATGTAATAGAAAGGATCTTGGTTGAAGGCGGCTCTGCTGCTCTACGAAGAGCATTATAGTCTAGCGTTGATCCTTACAACCAGCAATATATTCCGAGCAGTCACCAATCGGCAATGGAAGATACAAGGTGTAAGACGAGCACGAAGTGGAAAGCGGCTCGCTTCTTGTAATAAAAGGAAATGAGATCAACTACTAGGTATGGCATTAATAATAGTGTATTACCAAAATATACCGTGAACAGCAGATCAATACGAGTGTCCGCAAGCGCCGCCCAAGAAGAACAGCTCCGCCCTCATTTGTACGAGGTCCACAAGCTAGCAGGCAACTGTCGCAGGCGTTACCCGTCCAATCATTCGATCGCTTGGAAGAGGTTGTGAATCATTCTGCCGCCTAGAAGAGTATGCATCTAGCATCGAAGATATCACACGCTGTGACGGATAAGCCACCCGACCGCTCCGCAAACCCGACGCAGGGTGCTTCAATATCCGAAGCAAATCCGGGACCACGAGCAACAACCGAAGAATACGGATGTAGTAGACTTCCTCGCAATGTGGATGCCCAGAACCCTAATGCGGGAGCAAGGATAAAGGTATAAGTCGAGTAAAAAATCAGCTTTGACGGCAATGACCGGACATCAGATAGGCAAGAGAATTTGCACGCGGTGATTCGGGTCCGGCCAGTGTCTCTCACCGCATCTTGCTTTGATACCTGTAAATTAAGAATCTCCATTGTTCTCATGATATAATTTTCTCGCAATTCTTTAGAAATTTGTAATCATCGAGGTATTGCAGTGACCCATGTCGAGGTGTTTAGTGGAAGTTTTTGGGAAGAGCAACTTAGATGATCTATCTTGAGAACCTGCCTTTGGTAAGTGAATCCGTATCCCGTTTGTAGCTTCTGGTTCCCCTAATACAGAATATTTTCAGAAATCCGCTAGTGTAGATGCACTCAGAGCGCGCGCGCGCGAGTCCGCTAATGTCAAATACTACCATCTTATACTCAATAGTTTTTCGCTGAGCGCTGTGCAAATTTGGAGGACTGGTGGCTGTTGACGCAATAAGCTTTTCTTAGAAGTATCATTTGGTACGGAGGACCGCCGTGCCCTATAAGATGTTTCCGCTGTCCGCAACTGCGATGACCTTATTACTAATTTCTAAAGTAGGCAGGCGAATACATTATCGCATTCATTCATTCAGACTGCTCGATCGCCTTGAAAGATGCTTCTGCGCTATCGAATCAGTGCTGAGGCTCGGCAAGGAAAGCTCGTAAGCGGCTCCAGGCCCAACGACAAAACCCCTATCGACTATGGCTAGGATGATGTGAGATTGGCATGCTATATCTTGTTACTCGAAGATCTGTAGTAGAGTGATTTGCGGCTTCTGTTGCGTGTTTTCGCAGTCTTAGCGGGCAGTACGTCAATGTTCGCATTGATCATTGAGGGTATTGAAAAAGCTTTCCATGTAAGCACCTACCAATGCTACGACACTGATCTATGCGGACCTGCAACCAAAGCGGGCCCGGCGACCCGTAGGGATTTGGCGCAGACACTCTGAGAATTGAGGCGATGAGATCTGCGGCAATGATATTTACGAGGACCGAAATGGCCCTAACTGATCCGCAGCATAAGCGAAGCCGTAGATTTCGAGCTCGATAGAGGTTGGGAGGTGTGAAATTGCTGGGCGAGACTGACCTAGGAGATCAACAACAGACGCTTCACAGGTCTTGGGACGCCCACTGATTGTTCAACGCAAGCACCACTCTGCTCCAAGATCTGTTTGTGTTTGACAGTAACATATCCGCACTTACAGAACAAGGAAATTAGAGCAAGCAGATGCCCGATAATCGCAGGTATCGATAAGCAAACGCCATCACACGCTGTTCGCTAGGAATTACACAAAGCAGCCGTCGCTACGGCAGATACTTAATTGTTGAAGTCGACATAGTGCCCACCGTAACCTTTGCAACGCTGACTATAGCTCCCAGGTCCTGGCGAGCTCTTGTAGCGTCGCTCGACGACCTGATCTACCACATCTTCTAGCTTCTCGAAGGCCAAGCTATCCGTGATTGTATATCCTTGGTACGCCGCAAGAAGCCTTAAAGCGCCATACGCATTCATCTCCCGTGGATACAATTTTCCATCCATCACGTCCTGCAGCACTCTCAAAGTCACTGTCCACCCAAGCGTCTCAGCTGCATCCCACCAGTTCTCTACGTTTACATGGCCAACAGGAGCGGAAGGCTCTCTCTTGTATTGACTAAGGTCGTCATCTTCTTGTTCTCGAGTTCCATGCTTTGCTGAACGAGCATCAGGGGATATTGGTCGCCCATACTCCCCTAAGAAGTCATCCCCAACGCTGCGCGAGTATTGACTGCTAAGTTTGTCAGAATTTTGAGGTCCGTAGCGGATTGACTCCATCGGATCGGCCCTCTTGTTTGGAACTTGGCCATGGTAGCCTTGATACTGATTGTCGTATATGTAATATATGGGGCTATCACAATGCCCATGGTCCGGGTATTCACGATGATGTCGTCCTCGCTCTTCATGGTCCTGGCGATGATGGTGCTTATGAGGAGGCATGCTACTCATAGTCAGGGTGGCTTCCTCTAAGCGCCCAAGACTTGGAAAACCTGGTATTTGTATCTTTGGCGAACGGTTGAGAAGCTCTCGTAGATATACAATTTGTTAAAGAGTATATAAGGTAAAGAAACATAGTCCTCATGTACTTAAGAAATGCCACCGGCAAGAGCATGACACATGGAAAGCCAACAGTCAAAAATTCGCCCAAATTAGTCTCAGTGGATATCCAAAATGTCAAGACTCACCTGTTGGTCAGAATATGGACCAATATAGTAAACAAGTGGTTCAAAGGTTTTTGGAGACCAAAGAGACCCCTATGCTTCAATACAGCGTCTAGTCTTTACCTGGCATATTCATCGTTAGTGAAGAATGCCTCGTTTCACTTGAATTAGAGATGGACCGCATGTCCGATATCTAGGCTCTCTACTTCACACAGCTCTCGATCTCATCACTGCATATTATCGTTACACTCCTGGGTGGTCGCGAATTTCAGCGCTCTCCTCAGGGCTTGGCCATGGTACGATATGCGCTTCTTCCCATGGTCTTAGAGAAGGGGTAGCAGCTAGGGGTCAAGCCGAGCGTTGCATCCCTTGCTACTCAGATCTGAGTAAGTCGGGGTAAACATCGATCATTGCCTTGTAGGGGGGAGACTTCGAAGACGCACTCCCCAAAGCCGAATCTTGGATCCCTTACCGTTGCCATTCAGGCCGTTCCTTTCGGGAGATGGCAGGGTTAATAGCACCAATTCCCGGGATATTCTGCACGCAAGCCACTGATGGCATCTTGATAGCCCAGCAGAGCAAATTGACTCTTCACCAATCCATTGATGCTGTTCTGACGCAGCTACGTTTGTGTTGTTGTAACATGTCGCTCGGATGTCCTTTTTCTGTTTCCTTACTCGACCTTACGATCTCGAAACGCGATCAAGTTCAGCGCAGGAGCGAAGAGAACAAGATCCAAGATATGATTCACCACCGAGTGCGGCAAACACAGAACCCGGAAACGAGAGCTTTCCCACGAAGACTTCCCTAGTTTACCGGAACTAGCGACAGAGGACGTTCTGGAATTGCGTACACGACGAGATTTAAGCTACTTAGCTTAACGGCACTGCCGGCCTCTGTCGAGAGAAGATCAAGTGTTGAAACAAAAGCGCGAGGAGTCGCTGTGCGCTCCAAGCACTCTTTTAGCGCTTGTGCCGACCATTCTGGCGCACTCGCAATCACTGAAGGATAGAACATGCATAATGTCGCTAGAACTTGCGTCTCTGGAGTGAACGTTGCGTTCATTTTAGCAATTCATGGCGCAAGTCACGCACAGCATTGAGCTCCACTATTTGGAGGCCAAGTCTGTTTTACTCTGATCGCCTTCATCACATACAGCTGGCACCGCCCCGCAATGCGTCAGCTTTGGTCATCCGTCGAGCTCGCTCTCTTTTCCGTGACGCCAGCAGCTGGTTTTCCTTACAGATGCTCAATACTCCTAGGCAAACACCTCCCCTCTCCGCGATCACGAAGAAAGGTCTCTTTCCCTCTCATGTCGCTCCGAAGGTAAAGTCAAACAAAGTTTCTGGCCACGCTACTTCGCGATCAGGATCGCACTCGAGTCAGCCACGATCGCCAGCTCAGTAGATCAATGAACTAAGTCTATGACCCTCTCCAGGCTGGTTAATTACACCTATCGAGCTCGCGGTTGTTATGCCAACATGACCTACAGTCATACATCTAGCCCACCTCTATCAACTCGTGATCGCCGAAACCAACACCGGATTGGACCCTTTCGCCAAGACGTTCGCGTACAATTTCGGCAAGCTGATACATTTTATCACGATTGATGAGCCCGACCATGAGAACGCAAACTTTGACTTGACCCTTGATGAAGGAAATTTACAGAGGGGGTATCAGAGACAACTGAGAAGGGAAGCCCACTTATGTTCAGGAGGGAAGGTTGACGAATGAAAATGTCCTAGGGTCGGTGTTTCGAGCAAATCTGAACGTCTATGGGAAGGATCCTGCGCTTCCTCGGTAGAGATATCTTAGAAGGAGACAACGAATCGTCAAGGCACACCTCCCTTAAAGCTCTTCCATAATATTTTCTTCAGCGCACATAGTGAATATTAGGAAAGGAAAGGCGTACCCTTATGTGGTGAAAGCAAGCTATATCTTCAGCGTCCGTCTTCCGGACTATACTTTAGCGCTCGTGCCGATCCTGTATGCTCTAGTTAGTGGAAGATACAATGATTTCTAATCCCGTCCGTCGGGAAGATGTACAGTCACGTGCAGTTCGCTTTGATAATTTCCGCGAATTAGCGCTTTCACAACGGTTGTCGCCCCTTGGCCTTATTTTTAGATCCCCGACCCTAACTTCTGGCAAGATAATTTTGATCAACTTTCGCATTTCTTGATTTATTACTATCAAAATCTTACGTTTGATAGAGTGGACTTTGCGTTTTTAATAGCACAACTTTAATAGAGTTTAAGCCAACATTGAGAAAGTTATCTAATTGCAAAGTTTTTGTGTTCTGAAGCATGTTTTAAAAACAAAGATCGACTTGAACTTCTTATATGTCAACGAACTTTGCAATTTCTATAGCTCTAGCAATTCTTGATCAAAACTTATAAGCAAAGCAGTTTTAGAAAGCGCATAGTGTCCAGAGTAATAATTGATTAATTTTATATGTTTTAGTAGCGAGATGCGAAAGTTGACCAAAATCATCTTGCCAGAAGTTGGGGTCGGGGATCTAAAAATAAGGCCAAGGGGCGACAACCGTTGTGAAAGCGCTAAAAGCCCGCTAAGCGGCCCTGATTCTACGCCTCTTCGTTTTTGAACAACCCTGTCGGCCATTGAAGCTCACACTTTACTCAGTTGGCAGATCCACTGTGTACGAACATCAAAGTGCACTCGTTGCGCATTCTTCACAGGCATGCAGAAGCATCATGGTCGCTCACGGAAGCTAAGCATCGTGTGATGAAGCTCACTTCGCATTATGGCAGCTTGCTCCCTTGCGAAGAGCGTAAAGTACCTACCCAAGAAAGCCCGCAACTAGTGGACAACACAGGTCATTGCTTGGCTTGTGCAGCGTTGAACAAAGCCTCTCCTGATGCACTCAGCCGTATCTAGATCGATACATCTGCCGCTGGCCGAATTTTCCCTTTTTCGGCCCGCGATGCTGCTAAGGCAGCGACTCGACTTCTATCACCTGCTGTTGACCTACAAGGTACTAGGTCTGCCATCGACGTAAGGTGAAACTCTCGCTCTATACTCTCCGTGGCCTGGAACGAAGTAATGTCGTGTTGCAGCATCGTGCATTGTTGCAGGGATTCGAAGCACAGCATTCATCGCACCTGTCAGATTTGTCAACCTGTTCGACACGAACATTAGTTAGCAGAGACGAGTGCCGAACAGTGCGTTACCTGTTGCTGTACAAGGATGGCCCACATGTCTATTTTATGTCAACACGCAATCGATTCACTCTCGTGTGCATCGATGTCATGTGCTGCTTTCCGTCACTATCACCTCTCCTCTACACTGTCAACTTAGAGGGAGTGTGGGACGGGTCGCTGCTGTTCTTGCGCAGTTATCAGGACTTGGGCTTGAAAGTCAATCCTCCAGCAGTATCCTTACATATATGTCCTTTGCAGACGTGAAGTTTTGCGTTCTTTTGAAGCTCTACTATTCGTAGCGGTATGCGAACATGGCAGCGGTCTTATCTTCTTCAGGGCTTATTGCCTTAGCATGGGCAGCCATGGCAGTCGCTGGCGCGTTCGTGGTAGTTCGGACCATGATCCGCTGGTACAAATTTGAGCGTTTTGTGTCGGACGACTACTGGATTTATATCGCCTGGACGATGCTTGCTGTCAACTCTTCCCTCATCACGCTACAGGCGCCATCGCTCTATTACATTTACAACGCCATTGCCGGCGATGGCCCCTTAGAGGACTTCATCGCGAAGGGTAACGGCTACGTTCGGTACGAGTTCGCATGCATAACCATCTTCTGGACCATACTCTGGTCTGTCAAAGCATCCTTCCTGGCGCTCTTCTGGAGACTTTTCGAGGGACTACCGGACTACAAGAAGTGGTGGTGGGCGGTGACGACGTTTACGGTCTTTGCCTATGTCGGCTGTTGGGTCGCTTCGATATTCAACTGCCACCCAGTGTCCCTCTACTTTGACTTTGGTATGCTTTTAGAAGGGCAGGCCTCTCTGGATTCTGGTGATCTAACACTCATAGGCAAATGCACCAAACCTGAAGATGTCCGAGGGGCTACGATATCAGTTGCCTACTCCACCGCAGGTAGGTTTCCTTCACCCCAAGACATCGAATGGGTACTGAAGAAGCAGTGGACGTCATATCGGACCTGATGATCATGGCATTACCCCTGAACCTCTTGCGAAACCTACAAGTCACTCGGAAGCAAAAGGCTGGCTTGGCCGTCGTTTTCAGCGTTGGGATCGTTATCATCATTGTGGCTATCGCGCGAGGCATCGAGATCGCAACGAGTGCGCGCACAGATGGCATCCTACTCAACATTTGGTCCATTGTCGAATCTAGCGTCTGTGAGTTTCAACCTTTTGTGCCTCCCTTGCGTCCTATGTTCTATCCATGGCGAATCGCATCTCTGACAATCCCTCCTCGATATCTCTAGCCGTGATAGTAGGCTGCTCTCCGCCGTTCAAAGCTCTCTTCACTCGGCGCTTCTCTACCGCTCCCAAATCCCCGGTTCAAAAGCGCTTCTCTTTTTTCCGATCTTCGTCTTCAGTACCGGGTCATAGCCCCTATCGCTTACGTGCTTGCGAGCGCGCGCGCAAATCAAATGACCCCGACCCCGGCCCATGTCGACATCTTTACGACAATAACATCGGTAGTATATTATCAGACAATAGGGCTAGCAATTACACTTGTGGAAGTGAGGAAGCCTTCAGCTCGAGGGTAAGTACTCTGGAACGGCATGTCGAGGCAGTCAGGGGCTTGGACAGGGCCTACGATGGAAGAGACCGAGATGGATTTGAGCAAGATGGCATAAGGGTGCAGCATGACTTTGTAGGTCGACCATTCACTTTGATGGCGCTTACGGCTGACATAGGATCTTGCGAAGATCTTCTTCCCTGCGCCATCTTCGCCGACGTACCCAAGCAATTCATGCCATGGCTGATGGGTTATCGCTTGGCTATCTATATATCTCGACCACTTTTAAGACTACTGAATCTTCGGAGATAGTAATTCGGGGGCTTTATCGGACGGACGGACACCGCAAGCTAGAAACTACTAACGAGTCACCGATGAAGGGACTGGTTCTGGGAAAATGTAATGAAACTCAAAACACATGCACCATATCCAAGGAGCCGCTGTGCGGAACCTCTTACTGTCTGACAGATTTTCGACCCACTCAGAAGTCTCTACTGTTCCAATCCTGCTCTACTGTATGTGAAGAAGACCTCCTACAATATCTGCGAAGCTGCCCCCTCCCGGCTTCGCTGCTGTTCTAAGATCCCCATAGAAAAGCACTCCATGCGCGTCCCCTTTCAACCGCTTCCATAAGCTGCGCATACTATTGTCATCGTACACTGAACCCTTCCGAGAACCTGAATGATAGATCAGAGAACACGGCAAGCTCCAATCGAAAACAATCTCCTTAAACGTCAGACAAGCGCTACATACCTTCTTCTACCGCTCAAACACTTACCATCCTTCCACCTCCCACATCTATCCCTGCACACCCGTAGTATGCCATCATGATCCCTTTCACCATCCTCTCATCCAAGTCCGAAACTGGGGTAGCGAGCGGCCGTCGAGTAATTCGGTCACTTGCCGCGAATATTTATCGTATCCTTGCCCGCCCTGACGGAGGAGCTGAGGATGTGAGAAGCCCATCGGAGAGCAGATAGAGATGGACGATATTGCCGATGCCGTGGCGAGGGCAGTGTGGGGCTGATAAGTTGAGTTTGTATTGTGAGACGCGGGTTTCGGTATTGCGATTGATGCCTTTTTCTTGTTCCTTCATTTCGGAGTGAATTTGGCCGTGGTGCAGAGTACATGTAAGTGATAGCTGTACTTCGGAATCTTCGCATCTTGAAGCACAAGCTTCGCTGATTCGGCCCGACCTCTTATTTTCCAGTTCAATACAGAGTCCAGGAATCCTCTTAGAGTCGAACGTTACGAGCGTGGAAATGGAAAGGGAGGAGCGAGCAGTATCTTCTGTCAATAGTAGTGCTCATTGTACTCATGGAAGGCAACAGTGCTGGATAGTTATTTGATTGCAGTAATGCTAAAGTACCTGATGTTATCACCTCCTGCTATTATACAAGCCATCGAAGTTTCTCTCTGTCCAAGCCCTGGGCTTTGCTATCCAGCACGTGAGCCAGCCTAGAAGGCTATCGAGCGCATATCTCCGCCATCAGGTTTCTCACAAGCCAGCCACAAGCTGTGACTCACTCTGCTCCTTGATCCGCGAACGAGCATCAGTAGCCAACCTCCCTTCTACAGAGCCTCCGCTTCTCGTCCTCGGCCCACCTCTCACTTCCCACGCACGTAGGACAGTAGAACACATCGCCCGGATCATACCGCGCCTTGACCCTCTCCAAGAACGGCAGATGCTCGCCATAGAAGTCGGCGAGATAGTCCGGGTCCTGCCGGTCGCCTTCGTTCATGTATGCTCCTGTGTTCGGCGCTAGCGCCTTCATAGCTGCGACCTTGACGTTCGTGATATCCTCGTGGATTGCCTGCTGGATCGAGGCGTTTGTACCTGGCGCCCAGCCGCGCGCAACGATATTGTGCACATACGCGCTGCGCCAGGCGGGGTTGACGCCCGAGTAAGGATCTTTGAGAGAGGCGATGGCGCCGCCGCCAACGAAGACGATGTTGATGGAGGTGTATTGCTCGGGCGTGCCGGCGAGGGTCTGGAGGGTGGAGCGCAGTGCGGTGAGGTTGTCGGTCAAGGCGGGACCGTCGAGGAGGCGGGAGCCTAGGGCAGCGGATTGTCCGATCGGGGAGGAGATGTTGGAGAGGGTGTTCCAGTATTGCCAGTTAGTGGGGAAGGAGAAGGTCTTGGTGTTAATGTATAGGGCGCTGCTGTTTAGTGAGCGGAGTTTGGTGGCGAGCGGGGAGAAGAGGGCTTGGGCGGTGGGAAGGGTGCTGTTGAAGATAGCATAGATTTGTGTGAAGCCTGCGACATTGTAGGTTCCGGTGTAGTTCTCTATGACTGGTGTGGGAGAGGAAATGCTCCAAGATCCGTAGCCGGAGAAGCCTCTGTTGCTCATCTCCGGGTAGGTAGAGTATACTGACGCGAGAGCGTCTACGAATGCAGGCGTATCCTTTTGGCTCTTTGGCGCTATCGACAGCTGGATCGCGCTGACTGGCGTGATGTCATACGCTTTGATCGTGGCCTGGACGACCACTCCGTAAGTGCCCCCTCCTCCGCCTCGGATGGCAAAGAAAAGTGCTGAATGCGAGCAGGGAGAGGCTGTTACAATCACTCCAGAGGCGAGAACGACGACGGCAGAAAGAAGCTGATCCGCTCCGAGGCCGAGATCATGGACTGCGGGACCATGGCCTCCCCCTTGAGCCCAGCCGCCTAGGCAAGACACTGTCTGTACATTGTCAGACTTGCATCCCCGACACGACCCTGGGACGAAAGCGCTTTCTGCAGGCGCAAAGGCGTGTGCGAAACGCCCCAAGCGAGCTTTCGGTCTGCAAGAAGAAAAGGAAGAAACAAGCAGCGGGGCTCAGGGATCGGTCAGTCAAGGACTTACCGGTGTTCCACCTCCAACAACTATCAAATTCCTCGCGATCGCCAATGGATAGACGTCAGCCCAGGTATAGCCGCCCCCGACGGTAAAGGCGCTTCCGGTCCAAGTACACTTTGAGCATATGCTCTGGTTGTAGGACTCATGGTACTCGATGCCCGTTTGAAGGTAATGAATCCAGACAGACAAACTGTTAGACCCTGTCGATCTACTTTCATGTTAGAGAAATGTGTCTCCTACCTGAGACAAAAAGGGTCTCAATGTTTTCGACCTGGAGTTGCTTACCTGCCAAGAATGTCGTGACCGGTGTTCTTGATGACTAGGCGGACGTTCTTCTCTCTGGCGAACTTGACGGTTGCTGACACATGATCCGCGGTTGTAGCATTGACAGTGAATCTTGGAGAGGTGCCAATGGAGCATGAGCCAGGCTGTTGGTGCGCTGAGGCATTGACGGGCACGCACGAGTCGTCGGGGTATGAGAGGCCGATCGGATTGGAAGCTTGGAATGACTGGATCGTCCAATGTGAGTCGACCACGGCGCAAGTCGCGTTGTCTTGGAGGGGCCCGGGGTAGCAGGATGCGGCGATGGGGGTATCTGCGATCAAATTCCCCGCAACCGATACGTTCAGAACATTCCAGTCAGCGGTGGAAGGCCAGCAGGCGTCGTTCGGGCCCTGGGACTGGAGCATCAGCGCTTGTGCGTGGCACGATGAATACGGACTTCACTCACGCATTTGCAGCCTCGATTAGCTGGAGGGAAACGAGCGGCAACCAGATCAAGGAGTATCAGGCAAAGGATCAACAGGGGAGACATATTGTTAGAAGACGAGGTCGATTAAGTCATCCTAGGTAAGAATAGTCATATGTACAGTTGAGGTTGATGGCATAGTGAGAAGACAGCTTCACCTTGCATTCTCGGAGCTAGGAGTACCTTCACCGCGCTCCGTCGTCGCGTACTTTAAAGTAAGCTTACTGTGGAACATTCCTCCCATCTTCGCGAAGGTTCAATCCAATCCTATAACTCTACTGAAGATGATGTGGTATGAGTTTGCAATCGCGTAGCACTGCATGCGACTTCAGCTGCATGAGGTGAGGCGCCTTCTTTCCTGCATCTCGATTCCCCCTTTCTCGGGTCGACCGGCACTTGCCGGGAGGCCATGCCGATTGTGGGATCCTACGAGTACGACACGAGGCGACCACAACTAATGAATACTTTCCACGTGGCTTGCGCATTGTTTCCTCCATATGGATCGGCCGACCTCTCGATCTCTATGAATGGATGCGCGCATGTGGCCTCTGAACATCCAGAGAGCCGCCTGGCCTCGCAACTGTACCACAGCCCATGGGAGTGTCTGGGCTCCGTCCAGTCAGAGTAGGGGCTGGCGGTAGCGTTGTATGCTTCTATGCAGCTCGAGTGATTTCAAAATCAGCTAGATATCTGGAGACATGCTCGGAGGGCCTTCTCGATCCTTTCAGAGGGGCTTGCCACGATGATATTCTTCTCCGCCTCTCAACGATTGTCATCCGCGTCACTATCCATCTAGCCTTGCGAGATTGAACGAGACTTCGATTCAGAATCGATTATGGGGATTGATTGAAGAGCATTAGGAGACGTGATTTTCAATATCCTTGGAGAAGCTTCTGTGTTCGGCGCTTCCTCAGCTCGTCCAGACATGGCAAACTCTGGATCGTCTCTGCGCCCAACTCCGGCCGTGCTGTGCGTGACGAAAGCATTCAAATCCTCGAACTTGACCTCTAAGCGCATTTCACGGGATGCTTCACAGCGGCAATTGATCGATTCAAAGTCAGTCACGATCCTTGGCCGGATATGGGAAGGCCGTGGCCATGTCGCCAAAAGTGTACTTTAAGATTTGGACACACGTTAGCCAAATGGACAACGCTGTATCTTACACACATATCGAAGACCGTTTTTGGTCAAATTGGGATCTATTGCTCGTCGCCAAACCCCTGGAAAGGTGACAAGGTTAATGTAACTTAAGTCGAAGTGACGATTTGACAACCTCGTGTCGACTCGTGCAAGCGCAAACAATCTTCAAGCGTCGTAAACACTGCAAAATGGTGCCTTCGATCTTGAAGTCGATTTAGAGACACAAAGTCCCTCGTGTACAGCGTTCTATTGAATCAATCGTCAGTCGTGGTCTAAAAGTATCTTAGTACTGTAGGAGATGGCACTAAGATCTCGGCCAATCCTCGGGCCGTGGTGGGAACCGATCTTCAGAATCGACCTTCATCTTTGACGGCACGACGGAGTAAGTAAAGATTCGTCTCTGTCATTCGGCCCCTCCACTTTGACGATTTAACGATGTCACGAAGTCGCGAACTCTTGCTTATACCACCTCACTAATTCCCACGTCCCAGAGACTTCGGCCAACCCCAAATTATGGCCACTCAGAACGCGCCCTCTCCCGCCCGTCAATCCCCCACAGCCGGCGTTCTCGAAGACTCCCTCTCCTCCGGCGACACCGAATCCTCCACCGCCGGTCCCGAAGCCCCCGATGCCTCTCTCATCGGCCTCCGCGAGATATCCTCCCTCGCCTCCTGGACCGTCAGCACCTGCAAGCCCGGCTGCGGCGTCGCAGCCCTACGCTCTCCCTCTACAAGCCAATTCTGGCAGAGCGATGGCCCACAGCCTCACCTGCTGAACATTCACTTCTTCAAACTCGTCTCGATTGTGAAATTGAGGGTTTACCTCGATTTTGAGCTTGATGAGAGCTATACCCCAACGCGGATGGTCTTCCTCGCTGGCATGGGCATGTACGACCTCACTGAGTTTGCAGAGTGGACGGGCGGGGAGCCAACGGGGTGGGTGGATATATCGCTGGAAGGGGTGGGACCCGTGACGGATGGTCTGGATGGCGAAAGTAATGGAGCGGTGTTGAAGTGTATGGTCGTGCAGGTGCGGGTTTGCGAGAATCATCAGAATGGGAAAGATACGCATGTGCGCGGCGTGCAGCTCTTTGCAAGAGATGAGCGGGAGGGTAGGAAGGGTCGACGGGTAGTTGGAGAGGTCGAGGTGGGGCCGGGCGCGAAAGGGGGCAAGGGAAAGGCGGTACGAGAGGAAATCGTGGGACTTGAGGAGGCGGACTGGATGGGAGAGCCGGAGCTGAGATAAATCAAGTATAGAAACAAAGGAAAAGAGAATGCCTACCTACGGAAAAGGAGTCGAGTGTCAATTAGTAATGCGGTCTCGAGTGCTAGCCGACCCCGGGAGTCCGCTGTGGCACGGGCGGAGATAGCATGCAGGAAAGAACGACTCTTGAGCAAAAGGAGATTTCGATGCGGTCTGCGGCAGGAGTCGTCCAAGAGTGATGTTCGCCGACCTTGCACGGAAAAGTTATCCGGTATGTGATAATTACTTACAAGAACCTCCTTTCGTGTCTGCAGGCCCCGCTAAGCAAGACTCAAGTTGACAGTATTTTTGCAAGTTCATTGGCCACGGCATCCCCTACTTCACCCGTGCTTGCTTTCCCGCCAATGTCCGTCGTTCGCATACCGCCGTCGATTGTCTTTCTTACAGCTTCTTCCACGGCTTTTGCCTCCTCTGGCAGGTTCAAGGAGTACTGGAGCAGCATCGCTGTCGAAAGGATGGCTGCCACAGGGTTGACGACTCCTTTGCCCGAAATATCCGGCGCCGAGCCTACCAGCGGTTAGCGATGCCGAACACAGATCGCGATTCAATTACAACTCACCATGGATAGGCTCATAGATCCCATTGACTTTACTCTTCCCGTCCGGTATGCCACTCAAACTTGCGCTTGGCAGCAGTCCAAGACTTCCAGGGATAACGCTCGCCTCGTCGCTGATGATGTCCCCAAAAAGGTTACTCGTCACTACAACCCCGTTTAGCGCTCGTGGATTCTGGACCATCAACATCGCCGCACTATCGATCAACTGATGGCCTAACTCTAATTGCGGGAACTCGTTCGCCATGACCTCGCTGACGACCTTTCTCCAGAGTCTACTCGTCGCAAGCACGTTGGCCTTGTCCAGGCTCCATACCTTAGCCGGTGGATCCTTTTGCATTGCCAAGTGTGCCGCAAGCCGCGTGATGCGTTCGATCTCAGCGCGCGAGTAGGATTCCGTGTCCCAAGCATTGCCATCGCCATCGTCCTCTTTACGTTCCCCGAAATAGATTCCACCCGTTAGCTCACGGATGATAGTGAAGTCGACACCGCGGCAGACGTCTGCTTTGAGCGGCGAGCTGTCGACGAGAGACTCAGAAGCGAAATTGCAAGGGCGGAGGTTGCCGAATGTGGACATCTCCTTGCGAAGGCGCAGAAGACCTTGTTCGGGGCGTACGAGACCCGTGCCCCATTTCTGGGAACTTGTCAATCCAAGCCAATCCGGAACCCGAGGGATAGCGGACGTACTGGACCACCAATCGCGCCCAGAATGACAGCGTCGGCGTTCTTCGCAGCATCGAGGGCTTCGTCGGTCAAAGGGTTGCCGACGGCGTCAATCGAAGCCTGGTATTAATTCAGACTGATATGCAGGACTTGGCACATATAGCGCGCGGACTTACGCCCCCAAGCAGGTGTTCCTGGAAGTTGAAGCTTATCGCTGGCTTCTGCTTCTCGATAACTCGCAGGATCTGCACATGGGTAAGAAGACTGCTGAGCTTCCTGCACCTATGCCGAGGATACCTTGAGTGCCTCGGCGGTCACCTTCGCGTCTGTTTAGCAGATGAAACATTCAACCTTCGGAAGAGGTGCAGCCCACCTCGGGACCACAATGGTCGCCTGGGAAAACGACAATGTTATACATAGTTGACCCTTGAGATGAACATCAGTTTAACAGGCAATGCTGCATCCAACGAATGTTATGAGTAGCATCATGTGAGGCCACAAAAGTATTTCAGGTGTAAGTAGGGTGGGGCAGGTTCGGAAACCGACCCGCCGTTATCGGTGATTGATAAAGGCTAGACTCTATCGACGGGCGCGATGTCACGTGACTCGCGTTCCGGCAGCTAGCAAGTTGGGTTCATAATCCCATTCTCTGAGACTTGACACAATGAAGTATGATGTTTAGTGCACGGCCAAAGTGCGTTTGGTCCGGAGTCGAATTTTCTCGCACAGTGGCACGGGTATGGGCCAATGGTGCTGCGCGTCTACTTTACGAGCAAGAGCGATATTCTACTGTTGATACCCGATGATGACCCAATGCTCGCCAAGAGGAGCCAGAGGCCGCGTTTCATTCTGACGATCGTTGGCACTTCTTAACGTTAGAAATATGCGTTTGTACGCTTTCGCATGGGGGACCCACTAAGCGCTGGTGGAGTCGATATTCTGAGCTGGTTTTGAATTTGTTCTTCGGTACCCTTTGCGACTGGCGCACAATTTCTTTAGCATACGAAGAACTTTGAGATTGACTAGGTGATGAAGGTCTTTTAATCCAGTGCCAACCTGGTCTCCAAAGAATGAGTTATTAGGAAGTATGATTTGGTCAGTTTACGCTGACCCATAAACCCTTTGGACGATAACGCGACTCAATCTCGTTATTGAATTCTGAAGAATCAACCATGCTAGTGTACGAATAAGCGTAGAAAGGTCCGTCTACGACCAATATCTGAGAAGCGGTCATACTGACTCAAAGAAAAATGAATCGACGGGAACCGCTTCTCGGATGTTCTGGCGGATATTGTTCGCTTCGCGCCTGCTTGCTTGCGTTATACGACCCTCTTCAATTTGGCGGTAGCGATCCGCGCATAACGCGCACTGCGCCCGAGCTATGCCAGCAGTTGCCGGCCTATTGACAGTCAAGGCCCGAACTGGACTTCTCAACTCGGACGCTCTCACGGTGAATCGCCGCGATCTTGAGCTTTTCCGGGCTGATGTACCTCGTGCACCCCGCCACCCTTTACAAAGCGCAGGTAGAGTTGGTAACGTTGAACAGATAATCCCCATGTTGTGTTCCAGTACGCTGTACTTGAATCAGCACGTCCCCTTCACTTCCGTAGCATACGGGATAGACATACGTACGTGGAGATGAAGACGGGGCTTGAGTTCCATGTTATGTCTGGAGTGTAGTGGAGGCGGGTTCGGAAGTAAAGAGCGAGGATACTTGCGATACAGGCCCTAGCTCTAGCGTTAAGGGGCTGTGTCTGACGAGATCCGCATCCAGACCACTTACAGAGCTCCAGTGGAGAAGACAGCGACGAGACCGATTTTGTATCTGGGCGGAATATGAAGTCTCGCGACGGCTAAGATGGGGAGAAACAGCAGGTAGAAATCGCCGCTGATGTTAAGGCTAGTGGTGACGATAATGAGGGTACTCAGCTCATTAAGGCATCTGACCGCGAAGGTTTCCGGGCATAGGAAGAGACTGAGAAACATATACGACGTGTAGAGTACGAAGTGGAAAGCAATGCCCATGTATATCATGTAACGTAAAGAGCGACTGGAGCGAAAAAGTCCGAGATAGAGTAAGAAAAGTGCCAATTTAGTGAAGAACAGGATCGGACCCCACAAGAGAGCGATTGCGTGAACATCCTAGAGTACCTGATTAGGCCTTGGGTTCTTTGAGGATGAATTATCTACCGGCCTACCTTGGCAAGGAGGTTGTTCAATCGAGCGACAGAGATGTCCCATTGATGAACTCCGAAGCCACGTTCGTAAACTTGTCGGTAATTAGCTTTAGATGGTAGATGATCTGTGAAAGCCTGCCTACTTTCCATCAAAAGAGCAAGATAAGCTAAGGAGAAGAACTGGGTATCTCAGCACTGATCCATTGAGTCGTTGCATGCTACCTTACAGAAGCAAGGATACATATGTCTATGTCCGTCATGTTAGTAGCTACATATATGTTTCTGGTCGACAAGGGCCGGATCTGCTTACAGTCATCCCAACCAGTTGTCTGTATGACGTATATCTTGGTGTACATCCTCAACATGACAAACAAAATCATCACTGCCACGATACCGGCGCAGGATACAAGTGTGAGGTTTGCCCTTGTCGCGGGATCCACAAAGTCAGGAGTAACTCCAGGAGGTGGGTCCAGAGCAGGAATCTTTGTAAGGTCCACGTTCGAGGGATAAAGGGACAAGTCCATGCCGGTTCAATCCTGCTGTAGCGACAGTCTTCGGAAGGTCGTCTCTGTGAGATCTGAATTTATTTGGTTAGGACGAAAGCAATGGATCAAGTGTTGATTCATTCAAAGCTACTGAATTGGACAAGGGCTTAAGATGATCACATACCGGACTCTGAGGGACATTTTGAAGGATTAAGAGGGATCATGGGGATATGTCGGTCATTTGATACCGTTGTGCGAGGATCGTCCGATTATCCATAATGCCTGATTGTTGACAGTGTAATCATTCGAAGACAGACTCGCCAAATAGTACCACTCCAGGCGCGAGATGATGCGCGTGGTGTGGCCCTTTGCAAAGACCATTGGCACGCTTCTCGAAGATCTCACTTTTGCCACGCCAGTGTGGCTATCCTTGCAAAAGGCATCCGCCGGTCAATTGAAGTAAATGTTGGTCTGCATTATGCGCTTCCTCGCGTTCTGTACTCAGCTGCTCTTAGCGCGATTTCATCATCACAGTGTCCTGCAGGCATAGTTCGATATGTGTGAGATCTCGAGACTAGTTCTTCATATTGTAAGCTCTTTCAGCGTGACTCGAATAGGTTGGTGTCTTATTCAAGCAATCATTCGCAAAGGCTTTTACAGCTCGACTTTGGCAGAACAGATAAATTCAGATCACTGCACAGGCGGCCAACCGCCGACATTGATCAGCGCAATGATGATCGCGAAGGAAATGAATACTCTGCATGTGGTCAAAGTACTGGAAGCTATCCCATGCGGTGGTAAGGAATGGTGAACAGTTGTATTGACGACAGTACGATGGGCTGAACGACCAATGGAAGCCCAGATTCGAGAATTCAAGCTGTCAAACGTCCATTTTACCCGCTCGGTAATCCAACGGGAGGGTTCGACGAGGCATACTGGATTCATTGCAGTCGATGAGCTCCTAAAACGAGTACAATGCCAACGTATGGAATAGGCCGGGCAGCTGCTCTTGCGACGATGCAAAGAATGTTGGGGAAAGAGGACGACATGCTCAAGGCATCAGCGGCCCCTTTTATGACCATCCAGTGGATCGCGTAATCCCGAAGCGGCGATCAAAGATGTGAAAATCAGGATGGAATCCCCCGGGTGAGGTCTTCCTTTTGTCCCGGTACGTGCGCTTTTGAACGGAGAGTTGAAGCCAATCATGGCGCGCGATGATATAGGTTCCTGCCGTGATTGTCGACCGAGCTGCACCTGTAACGCTATCTGAGAAACAAAAAGTCCCGAAGACGGGATGTTTATGCATCGAAGACATCTGTGGTCGTGTGTACCAAGAGCGAACGGTGGGGGGCTACCAGGATTGACTTGAGCGGCAAGCCAGTAGTGAGGATTCGTGCTCTCTGACTGACCGATACTCGATATATTTGGCTGTAGCAAGAAGCTACGTAGACCGTGCGGATCGGAAGTATTGTTCCTCACCCACTGTTCTGTAGTAGAGTGTCACATAAGCACACTGCAAGCCTTATCTCGCTGATGAATCACTACTCGAGCAACGTAGGGGATTGGAAACACTCGTTGGCCAACGGCGACCATACTTGACGGGTGGGTCCATCGAGGGACGCAAAGGAGAAAAGATCAACATCGGTATCAATGAGCACTGAGACATGCCTGGATCGAGTGAAATCATCCGGGGTGCAAGTCCTGCCATTCATTACCAATACGGTCAAAATAGGTAAGAACTAGGGGTACAAACAGCCTGCATACATAACAGACTGAGAGCTATAACACTGACAGCATCGCGATATGAGAGTATGGGGTCGTACGGGATGTACTTTAGCCGTTACTATGTGTAAGCTATGTCTGAAGAATAAGGTACATGTAAGGTATTGATTGACTTCTATGGCGAGAAAGCCTTGGAGGGCTGACGGAGCTGTTCCGCCCCTAGTACCTTAGTGTACAAGTACCTGAGTCGCCAGATCGACTGCATGGCTCAGAGGAACGACTACTGGTACGAATACCCTGCTACTGCGTCTGGTGTGATCAGCTTGCGAAACCTCCGTCGATACGCCTGAATGACCTTGGTAGTCATTGTACAGCCTCACTGGCCCTTCAGTATCACTTCTACAGCAGCGTATCCCTTCTAAGCTGTCATGGAAGGCGGTTCAAGCGACCGGCCTCCATCCACTCCCTCACAGCATATAACGCTTCACATACTGTCACCCTCTACCGAAGTCCCGAATAAGATCACGTTCAAGGACTGCTCGGCCTCGACCACAGTAGCAGAGCTCAAAGCTAAGATATGCCATGCGATCCCAACGAAGCCTGCTCCTGAGAGGCAGCGCCTCATCTACCGAGGCAGGCCTCTCATTCAAGATACCGTAACCCTCAGAGACGTTTTGACACAAGAGGCGGTATGTCTTCACGCGCTTCGGTTTTGAAATCAGCTGACCACGCTTTAGATCAATACTCTTCAGGAATTTTCGCTGCACCTTGTTCTACCGCCGTCTACAGTCCACCAGAACCACACCACGGCCCCCATGCCACCAGTCACCAATTCGCATGGGCCATTCCATCCGAATGTCCCGCGGAACGGGGGGATGACGGCTGCTCTGCATCGCCAGGCTGTTCCAGGCGGCCAAGGAGGGGTACCACATATGCCGTCCATGCCCCATCTAGTCGGTCCACATGGTGCACCACCAGTTCCGCAAACGCCATTCCCTCCGCACATACAAAACGCTTTGCAGAACCACCTTCAAATGCTGGGCCAGCAAATCGGCGCTCAAATTGCTACGCATGGGAATCATCAGACGACACAAGGGATGCGTAACCAGTATCACTTGCACAATGCGCAGCAGCAGAATTTCGCTCCCGCATCTTTCCAACAGGTCGTTGCGCAACAACAGCAGGCAAGATCCGCGGCGGGTCAACAAGGAGCTGGTGGGAACGCGACAGGGCAAAGTGTGACTGAAGATTCGGATACACTCAGGCAAGGTGCCGCAACGCCTACGAGATTCAGTAATCCACTCAATCCGCAGGTCCCTTTCCCTGCTACGGGCAACGTCGTACAAGAAAATCAGGGACCGAACGGCGAGAGCTGGCGTATGGTCATTCAAAGTACGTCAACCGTATCTGGTCTGAACTCGAACCTACAAAGAGTGCCAACCCCTGTGAATCTCGGACTCCAACAACCCAGTCCTGCAATTGGAACGCAATTACTACCAGCAGCTTCTTCAGGGCCTGTCGGAAACCAAGCTCCAGGCCCTGGGCCGCCGGGAGCACCCAATCCCATGCAAATTCGAATGCTCGAGCAAGAAATGACCGCAATACAAAATGCCTTGGCACGCGGCACCGCGCCAGCTCCGTCAGTCTTCGAGAATGCGCGGACAATGTTAAGAAACATCGAAAACATCAATCTGACACCAGGATTCGAGAACAGGTTACGGACTCGGCTCGAAAGTCTATCTGTGCAAGCAGATCAATTACGAGCAAGCCTTAACATCATGCTCTTGCAAGTAATCTCTCAGAATCCCAACGCACAGGCAGCACCGGCAACATCTCCCGCTCAAATGATGCCTCTGAACGGTAATGCAGCTTCGTCCGTCTACATCCTTTCATCTCCCAATGGCCCGCAAGCTTTACTCGTGTCGCCTTCGGGAACTTTCAGCACAGCTTGGCACATGCAGCCTCGTGGCAACGTAGGCTTTCCACTCATCACGCACCATCACAACCACCATGCACCACTCGCACAATCTACTGGAACTAACAGTAACAACGGAGCCCGTGCACCGCAACCTCGCATTATTCCTGTAGACGGAGCACCAGCCCAACAGCAGCCGCAGGCCCAAGCACAAGCACAAGCCAACGAAGCCCGAGACCTCCTCCGCCTTCTCCTTCCCCTTGGTGGCCATATCTGGCTTCTGATCCGCCTTTTCGGCTTCGTCTACTTCTTCACCGCAGGCGGCAGCTCACGTCGTGCCTTCCTACTTGGCGGCATCGCCTTCCTGGTCTTCATCGCCCAAACAGGCATCTTTCGACCCTTCGTCCATGCTGTCTGGGACCCGCTACGAAGACACATAGAAGGCCTGGTAGCAGGCAACGACCCAATCATCGCTCAGAGACCAGCACCTCCACCCAACGCTCTTGGTGCAGGGGCCAACGACACACTGAACCGCAACGGCGAGCCCACGCCCCAGGAAACGGCAGCTCGACTGCTGGAGGAGCGTGCCCGCCGGAATTTTGGCACTCTGCGCGAACAATTCCGCAGCGTCGAAAGGGCCGTTGCTCTTTTCGTTGGGAGTCTGGTTCCGGGGTTCGGTGAGCGCCATATCGCAGCCAGGGATGCGGCGGAGGCGGTGAGGCAGGCTGAGGCTAGGGAGAGGGAAGAGGCGGCGAGGAGAGAGGAAGAGGCAGCGGCTAGGAGGGAGGATCCGTCAGTAGCGGAGGCTGAGGGCAGTGCTACTAGCGGGACCCAGCCGAGGGAACAAGAGCGAGCAGCGGCGCAGGCACCGGAACAGGCTGCTCAGGCACCGCTAGTAGAGATATGACGGCTAGAGTGTGTACGATAGCATGAGCATCGAGCGCGGAGCTGCGGTATTTCGGTGCTATATATATCGTTGGGTTTGGATTCCAAACGCTTTGTGCCTAGCTGTAGCGCGCTCGTATTATTGTCCCACCTCGGACAGGCTGGACGAACTCCAGGGAACGCTGCCCCGCTTCGTCATCATTCGAGGGCTTCATGTACTATATGCAATGGAACTGGCCTAGGCCCAAGATTCTTCATGAAAGTCTTGGAGCCCGTTGGAGAGGTAAGTGCATGGGCAACTACGGCTTCCTGGCGGTAGTCTTCAGATACGATACGTTATCATCGGCAGCCTAGTAAATAGTGAAGAATAGGCACGGCGTCACTCAGTGTTGTCTTTGCCGGAAAATAGAACAAGCTTTTGGCATTGCTAATCTATGGGGCTTTGCTGGTATCACACTTGAAGTGCATATCTAGCAATGCTATCTAGTAGAAGAACCTGAGAGAGGGTTAGTCCTAGGCTTTCAAGGCAATTAAGTCGAACTCATACCCGATGATCTTCCCTGCAACGTGCTTTCTCCTCGCCTCTTCATGATCCATGATCCCCGCACTCGTGGTGAGCACAATGTACCCGAATTGACGCGAAGGTAGGAGCTTGACAACCCATTTCTCGAAGTCGACTATGCGGACGTTGTAGCGTGGGGATATGACGCCAGTCTTGTTGATACTGTCACACCCATCAGCGGATCTTCCTGTTTGCACTACGCATGATGGTAGCGTACCGGCCATTTAGCTGTATAACAATCTTGCCGGAACGGTGGTCATCGACTTCCTCGAATTCGCCGATGTAGCCTGTGATGATGACAGTACCGATTAGCAGAGGTATTTCGCGACAATTTAAACGTAGACATCAGCTAGAGTCAGAGAACGTGTAAGAACCGTCGCAGAAAATTTATCGGACACTTAAAGGGCAAAGGTCGTAGGGGATGTATGTTTGCGAGACCATTGCCTAGTTATCAGCCCGAATCGAGTGTTCCAGCTCTTCCTTAGTTTGCAGATGTACTGGTGGTGGACCAGCCACAGGACCTCGGAGTCATAATGTAGAAGAACACAGGCGCAAACGGACTGGGAGAGGTCGTACCGTGCTTCTGCATGACGCTCAAAAATTTGACAATGACCTTCGAGCTGGGTCGAATGAGGACTTGGCGCTTGCCGGCCTTCTCGGCGTTGTTGATAGCGTTGAGGGCATCGTTCAGGACACTGGTTTTGACCATTACAGCGGTGTAACAACGTAGGAGCTTTGGCTTGGAACAACGGTCGTCAAGGCTGAGATTCTCAACTCCTAGAGAGATGAGGTGTCTGCACAAATTCCGATGGTCAGCGAAGAGCAGTAAGAGTGCCCTCCCGGAAGGGAGGGTTCTTTAGCCCATGGCCGAGGGAAAGATGTGTAAAGCTCGCCTCCAAGAGGAAGTCTGCAGAGACATTTCGAAGGCCGCCAACGGTTGTGCTGAAGTCGCAATGATTGAAACGTACCTCGAAGTCGTAGCTTGTGACAGAAGGAAGTGAGTTGCAGAAATTGTCGAAAAAGGAATTTTAGAAGCGTAAAGTAGAAAAGATAGTGGTGGACGGCGCTAGTGGCAGAACGACGGACCGGCGCGCTTGGGGGCGAAGCCCTTATCAAAGCGCCGAGGTCTGATAAGAGGAATACTTTAACCTCCTGGAGAGAGTATCATCGGTGTATCGTACATCATCCTTGAGTACTAGACTTGACTGTGATTCTTTGGATTTTCCAAAGGGTACTTCATTCGCTTCGATTACCCTGAAATCGCCATGTCAACATCGAAGTCGGAAGCATGCTGTACCTGCGCAAACCTCCTTTCGGTCATCCCGCCACAGTACGATGAAAAGACGGAGAAACTACTAGCACAGGACCGCCGGCTGGACTGTTGCGGTCGCATTATTTGTGGGAACTGTATAGCTGTATGAGGACTGCTATATGTCTACAGTTTTCGGAAAGCAAACTGACTTGCAGCGGAGCATAGACAAATCCTCGATTTGCCACCTACTGTGTCCCCTCCTACGAGCAGGGCGCCAAGTGTCACCACTAACAGGGCCTTAGGTCCTTTCTGCCAGACTTCGAGTGCCCCACCCAGCCTGCACTCCGACCTCTGCGATCCGCCCGCCTACTCACCTCCTCCTTCGCCACGCCACTCTCCCTCTCTGATCCATCCCGAAGAGCCCCCGCCGTATACCCCAGTCTCCTCAATGCATGAGGTTTCAGAAAAGATGCCAAACGGCCAGCCTGCTGAAGATGTGCTCCACTTCCTAGATCGAGCGCAAGACACTATACAGTCTCTGTCTCTACGATACGGCGTTCCTCCGGACGCGTTGCGACAGAAGAACAGACTGTGGGCGGACCATCTACTAGCGGCAAGGAAGACTATCTTGATACCCGGAGAATACTACAAGGGAGGCGTCAGCTTGAGCCCGAAACCGCTCGAGAGTGAAGAAGAGGAGATAAGGAAGGGCAAAGTAAGGAAGTGGATGGTGGCTTGCAAAATTGCTGAGTGAGTTTCTGTGTGTTGAGATACCTTCTACATGAGGCCAAAGCTGATCATTGCGCTTCTACGCCTGTCAATCAGCTACGAAATTGCACTTTTATACCTTAGGCAATCAAATTATGACGTTGAGGTAGCTGTTGAGACATACCTGTCCGATGAGAGATGGGAGAAGGAACACCCTATGGAGGCAAATGTGAAAGGGAAAAGGAAAGACGAGACGCCACGAAGACGTCGTTTTGGTTTGAGCAACGGCATCACGGGACAATTATCCTAGGCTTAGGTGAATGGTTTTGTTATGAGTATCAGCATTCGCATAGCAGAACACGCATTGAGCAAGAAGCCTATAAAACATAATTAGAAACATGAGTATTTTCGCCTCGTGTCTTTTCTCGTTACTAAACATGTGTCAAAATAGCTCAGCAAGACCTGGCCATGGCTTACTTTAAGCCACAAACCCGGCCACCGGTAGCAGATCGGACCTCAGAGCGGCTATTGCTAGTGTTCAACAATCTTGATCTTCTCCAGCAACGCTTGAGGAAGCTCATCTTTCTTCATAATGCCGAGCTGTAGCACATCGCCCCAAAAGAACATTGCGCGTTCCTGAGCGTACCCCAGGTAGTCAAATCCTTCATCGTCGTCTTCTTCATTCGGCACTTCCATGCCATTTACCAAAGTTTCCGCTGTCAATCCTTCGGACCGTCTGTCGTGGGCATCCTGGGCCAAAGGGACTGTGTCCGTGGTTAACGGATCAGAGTCGAGGCGATTGGCGTCTTCATGAGTTTGTGGGTTCATGCCCTCAGGTGAATTCCGGTTTTCGTTACGCCTGCTATCAGTACAAAATTCATCAAAACTGGGGACCTTTGCTTGAACGATTCCCCAAGCGATCCAGAATGCTGAATTTGCGACTCGCCATAATCGAGTCTCGCGCATCAAGCGCTCGATTTCTGCCTCTTTAGCTTCTTCTCTACGCTTCTCATCTTCATTGAATTGAGCTGGCGGCGCTCGGCTGTCGAGGACGAATGATGAGATGGAGTTCCTTCCTCCCGGTTTGGACGGCGTAGCTGATGTCGTCGGCGAGAATGGCTGTGACGGAAAAGGTCGATGCTGGACATAGGCATCGAGGAATCGTCTCTGCTCTTCTTGAGTAGGGTAACAGTCGGCCTTAAGTGCATACGGTCTCTCCTTCTCATGGTAGTCATAGCACCACTCGGTCTATCACAGATTAGCGCATAGGCAATTAATCAACAACATAGACCCTACAAAATGATTCGCAAACTCAAGACCGGGTACATTAGCTGATGCATATTCGAAATCAATGACAACTAGCTGTTTGTGCTCGTTGGCGGGTATAAGTAGCGGTGATTCTCCGCCTGGCTCAAGGCGAAGGAGGTTGCCATATTGCGTCTGATAACAATCAGCTTCTCTGACAGGTCACAAGGCGGCCCTATGGAAATTCACTTACATCATTGTGGGCAAATATCAGGTCGCGAGCTATGGCGGCAGAACCTCCATAGAGAGCACTGAGCCACGTGCGATAGCGATCGACCGTCTGTCTGAGAATTGGCCACGGGACTCCACATACAAAGCCTCGCTTCATCCAGGCTTCTGAAAGCGGCTTCATGGGCTTTTGCTCGCTCTTGCTCGTTTCTTGGTCAATCCAGCGCATGATTTCTTCGCACCGTTGGACCAATTTATCCCAATTTTGCCAGATGGATGGTCCCGCAGATATCTCTTCCTCAAGCAAGTCGATACCATCGTGCAGCTCGCGCATTCTTTTAGCGATCTGCATCGAAGTTCCTGGCTGCCGTATATCTTGAGCGGTCAACGTGCGAGCATTGAAGTACTGCTCGAACCTGCCATTCGTAAAGGTCCCAAGCATACGCGGGCCAATGCTCTTTTGAGCAAGGCGCTTCAGGATCTGCAGTTCAACCTCACGATCTATCAGATCTCCTGTTTGTGGCCCATATATACGAAGGAGCAATTTTCTGCTACTCGTTAGTGAACGCTGCGCGGTTCCGCAGGTAAAGAACTTACGATGGAGCTCGCTTGGAGGCAACGGACAAAGTGCTACTCCGAGGGTCTGGCGTCGGAGGCGGTAAGTCAGTCGGCGGAGAAACGACGTAAACAGCATTCGTCAATGCACCGCTGAGGCGGACAACTTCTATATCTCCCCCACGATCAATAGGCACCCTACGCCAGCCTCTAAGCTTCAGAGTGTGCGCCAAACGCACAATCTCGGTCTTGAACTGGAACCAAGCTTCCTTCTCTCTCTTTGCGCGTTTGCTAGGATCAGCCAGATTGATCACAGAGGTCGCAGCACCACCGCTGTAACCAAGAGTTTTCGAATTATCGAGTACAACATCAGCCGAAGGCACAAGATCCTCAAATTCTCGATGATCTGTATCTGACGATCCCCCGATAGTTGATCGCTTCCGAGACAACAACCTCGACGACTTTCTACGTGGAAAATACGAAGATCTTCTGTCCTCCATTGGGATGGCTTCGTCTAAGTGCAGCCCCTCTGTAAGGATCTGCTCTAATTTCTCCAAAGCTTGAGCACCATCAGAAAGCTCGGACGACGATCTCCTGTGATGCGATTTGCGGTGCACAGGAGCATGACGATGAATCTTGTCGAGCAATGAGCCAGCAGCATGCGTGGCAGTAGAACCTTTTGCCGCTCCTTCTTTTGCCCCTCCATGATGCGCAACTCTCCTGGCTTTCTCCTGATGCAGCCAATGCCTGACTTGAGAAAGCACGTGGTTCGAACTAGGGGACTGTCGAAATTTGTTAGTTTGCTTATGCTCAGCACGATCAGCAGCGCTATCGGAAGATTGTGCATTGAGCTTGGCTGATGACAGGCTTTCCAGGCTACCCAGAAAAGAAGTATTCGGGGCTGGACGCCCAGACAGACGCTTTGCTACATTTGCTGGATGTTGTCGATTTGTGCCCGCAGGACGCGATGTTTGGTTGAGCTCGGGGCTGTTTCGAGGAGAAAGAATTTCTGGCTCGGCGGTGATTGTGACTAGGTTTGCTTCATGACCGTCAGTAAGTCGGACCACGACGTTCATATATATAAAGGTCTTGGCAGCGACCGTTGCGTTGGTGACAAGTACATGCAGAAAGCAGAGGATAGAGCACATCTACTGTAGCTTGTTTAAACTCTGCATAGATTGTGCCATACGGGAAAGCTTCAGTAAATTGTAAAACGAAACATTGCCGTGCTCATGAAATGGTGGAACCATGTCAAGGGAGACGCTCAATAGGAAGAATCAAGAGCAAATTGAAAGGGCACAACATCGTTGCGCAACATGAACCTGGAAGAGTCATGACTGACCTGTTGAGAGTCCAGTCTCTGGAGGCTCCTCATTAGCAGCCGAGACCTTTTTGCTATGCATTCTGGCTGGACTTTAGACTTATTGCTGGGGGGGGTATTGTTTAAGACTGGGGCTCGAGTCACAAGACACGACGACGATTGATGAAGACCACAGACATGAAGGGCTCCATGTTCGCTCAGTCCAGGGAGACTGCTGGAATCAGTTTTACCTGCGGCAACAAGTCGGAGAAAATTGATGTCCGGATAAGCAAAATGCGCGTTGGCATCAACACGTGCCACGTCGCTCGGCTAGAAATTCTCCGCGTCTAATTTCCTTGATTCTTGGACTTGGGGCGATAAGATAAGAGATTGATCCTGGTCTTCCATTGACGGAAATATGGTGGTCACGACCATATATGTTTCGAGACATGGCGTACGTGTCTCTGTTCTCCCCTTCTAGCTCTGATGGTTTTGATTGACTTCAATGCGTTATGCTTATGACTACACTTTCTCACGATGTCCGTAGTTTCGCGGCACCTACTCCCTTGACGCATCTACCGGCGTCTACACTTCCAACATCGTCTCTCCAACCGGCATCCCAGCAGACCCGCCCCTCGTCGCCTATGGCGTGCAACAATCGCATCAGCTTGCCGTCGCCCTCGCCGCGGTGCTTCCACCAATAGCACTTGTCTACAGTAGTCCTTACTACCGCTGCCTCGAAACCATACGACCTACGGCCGAGAAGCTAGGCCTGGGAATCAGAGCAGATAATGGCTTAGGGTTTGTTCATCTAACGTCTTTGTTGCTCAGAGCGCCACACTGACATTTTCTAGAGAATGGTACGGCCGTGCGCCCTTCTCGCAGCCTAAGCCCGCGCTTCCGTCGATTCTGTCGCCTCTCTTTCCATCCCTCTCGAAAACCTACAGTGCCTCCTGCTACCCTTCAGAGTCCGGCGAGTCCATCCCGCAACTCCACACGCGCTGTGCATTCGTGCTGTCGAAGATCATCTCGCAGGTGGATTCTGAATCGGGCAACGACCCGGTTGCGATAGCAATATGCACTCACGCTGCGCCATTGATCGCCATTGGCAGGGTTCTGACCGGGCATATGCCGTCTGACTTTCAGGACGACGACTTCAAGACCTTTACTGCTGGGATCACAAGATTCGAAAGGCGGGACTTGGCAAGCGTGCGTCGGCATCATGAGGTTGTCAATGGGTTAAGCGACGACAAGGAGATACCATATATTGATTGGGTCAATGATAAAGGGGTAATCGGGGGCTGGGACTGTGTGCTCAACGCAGACTGCAGGCATTTGAAGGGTGGAGCAGAAAGGGGCTGGCATTTTACTGGCGATGAGTCATTCAGCGATACGATGCAAGAATCGAAGCTTTAGAGTGTTCTTCTATATAAAGCTCAGCCGTTACGGCGATGCGAATCCACTATGCGACCCCACTACTCTCTGCCAATGTCATTTCAGCTAATATGCGAGGTTCAAGAGCCAAAGAATTGTCAGAATAAGCGCCAGTCGGACTGTCAGCTTCTCGCGCAACACCCTACATATACCATTAGCGGACACCGTAAGTGCCTTATCGATCTGGCCATAGGACGACATGCTATCTCTGCTCTTTGTTCGGGGTAGTTCCATGTCAGACATTGAATCTTCAATCTCAACGTCTCGCCTGTCTGCTTTCGGGTCAACAAGCCAGGAGGTGATGACGTTCGTCGCACTCGCGACTTGCCAGCTGACCCAAAGAAAGATGATCGTGATCGGGACGAATTCCTGCCAGGGTTCGAAGCCCAGACTCAATATACCTTTAGTATCCGCTGCCAGCCAGATGTGGAACTGCAATGTAAAAGTCTCTAGGCTATGTCGGCCCAGCCAGGCGAATATCGAGGAATAGAAATTCCGCAAGTGTCGACTGCAATTCCGCAGAACGACGAAGGAAAGGATGGATAGACATGAGAGATATGGCACCCATGAATTGTACTCGGATTTCTCCGTGATGCTTGCAACGGCCACCCAGTACGCCGGCAAAGTCACACAGGCAGCGACAAGCGCCACCGTACGTAGGCGATTGAACACGCGGACTACCGTTGCGGCTCCGTCAGTATCGCTTTGCAGGCCATCAGATATCTTCATGAACGCGATCGCTGAGAGCATGCCGACATAGACGATATAGTTGTCAAGATGTACCCGAAACCGCCATTCGGTCACGTTCCAATGGATTCGCGCGGATCTCTCGAGAAGCAAGAATATCGCTTCGAGAACGCCAGGAGCTCGGATTAGGCCCGTGACAAGGAGTGCTGATACAATGATCTTACCAATCAAAAATTTGGTGGATTGGTTATGCGCGTGTCCTACTTGCATGGTCAGATAGACAATCACGTACCAAAAGCTGGTCAAAGGTGCGAAATAGTAGAAAAGGTAGTCTGTACGCATAACGTATGGTAGTACGCAACTCAAGAAATTAATCCGAAGAAGAACGGCGGCGCAACGGCGCAATGAGTAGTCGCCTTTCCGATAGAAGTACGCTGTATGACCGAAGCCGGTCATGAAGAGGTACGATGCCACCAGGATCCGGATGACTTTGTAGACTCCAAGCACCCTTGAAGCGCCGGTATAGTGGTAGATGAGGATGAGGAATTGCATCCATCCTTTCCACTCATCTGTCTGGTCCCTGGACAGGAATAGTTGATCGATCTTCTTAGTCGTAGACCTTTGTCCCTGTACTACTACAGTCTGCACTGATTGACGGATTGATAGTATGCCGAGGACGAGCGTCCCGAGGCACATGGCCCGAAACTCAGCTGGGGAATATCGTTTGTGCAGCTTGTTGAAGATCTGAGTACGATCGGCGTAGTAACAATAGCCGCTTGCAAGGGCGATTACCGTCAACGCGTACGACACCTTCCTTGAGGGCAGAAAAGTACGGCGGCGGGACTCTGACCGCACATTCAGCCTAAATCTTATACGAGTAAAGTTGTCTTGGCTTACCCTTTGCTGCGATAGCAGTGACAAGAGGGAGGAGCCCGAGCGAGCACATTAGAAAAGTTCGCTGAATCCAATTCGGCTCAGTATAAGCACTGCAGCAGGTTTTGTCCATTGGATACGATCCACGACTTGACAGCTTCGCATTGCACCTAAGATTCAAGAGAATATCAGCCTGCAAGGTGGCTACGCTATGGACAACATGTAGGCCATCCTTCTGAAAAGCGAGCGGCTCCTCCCACGTCATTGCAGAGTAGCTCCACACGACAGGCAAGCCATGGTCTTTTGACAGATGCTTTAAATAATCATTCATGGGGTTGATCTTGTTCTGAGCGAGAGTTGCAGCCCGATCTGGAGACAAAGAACGGTACTGAGGCACTCGAACCGGAGCAATGGCTAGCAAATTCTCGACGTTCGGCCGCGAGTTGTGTGAATTGACGAAAGGGAGCATTGATCCTTCGGGCTTTCGCAAGTTGACCACCATCCTGTCGAAGGCCGAGCCAAATGCCTTCGTGGAGACGTCCCCTAAATTCCTAGCATGCCACAATCCTCCACCGATAAGAAGAACCGAGGCCTTGTCCTCTTTTGCCGCATGGGATCTCTGCGATTCGAGAATATGATCCAGTTTTGAGCTATTGAGATAAGGGTCCCAGACAAAGTCTAGCTCAACCCCTTCCATATTGAAAGTGATGTCGCTGTGCTTGTAGGCCGCATGTATAGCTCTCCCTGTTCCGGACGCGTCCAACTTCTCGGCCATCGCCCAAAAGACCTCACGAACGGTTGAATCTCCGACGAAGGCGAGTTTCCCTTGAAGACATGTGGTCATGTCCCTGCTGTGGTATTCGTGCAACAAGCACCCTGGGGGCTGCCACTGTGCTGGAGGATCGGTCCAATCTCCAGTCAGAAGAGCACCGCATTTATACGCATCGGAGTTTGTCAAATATCGGTATAGCGACATGCTGATCACCACTAGCCAGAGAAGCAGACATATCCGGTCAATACCTTGGCGGAGCATCATGTTCCCGAGGGTACCTTGGAGGCCTGACCACGAAGGTAGTGGGCAGATCAATGTTATTGATGAAGAGAAAGACCTTGGCTTCCGCACCGTTACTTTCAATCTTCGCGTGTTGAGCCCTGACCGTCAAGAAGTTAAATCGTCAAAGTGTTTAAGAATCCAACAGAAGCGTAAGAAAACACTTTGTTGTTAATCTTATCAAGGAGAAGCACACCAACTTGTTCGCCGCCGGAATTGTAATTACTCAGACTGCCAGTTTCTACACTCGGGGGAATGGTCCTACGATTCGACCGCGGACGAGGAAACGATGATTCTACTCGATCACCCCCTTCTAGTGTGTCGTAGGGCCCCCAAGATCTCTAAAATTCGTCCTAGCGACACGTCTTTTCATTTGGCCCAGTCCCGACTTCATAACACGCTCAAAGTCTCTAACAGTCCCATACGCTAACGTGAAGTCGAGACATCTCATCGACCCAAGGCCGAGAATTTCGGTAATTTCGAGCTTTCTCACCTCGACATCCAGAAGGACGCTGCAAGACCATCAAGATATCATGCTCTAGATCGCTGCGCATGTGTTCTAGCAAGTGTTGTGGCATCGAGCCCGGCGTCAGATTTACATTCAGAATGCGACCTTTGTCGGTCCGGGCTGAAAGCTATGTGTGTTGCACAACTAACCTGGCCTGACACCGCGTCGCACTTTGTGATGCTTGGTGTCCTTTAACTCCGTATACAGTCAGCCTATCAAGGGCTTCTCCACACCATTCATATCTGACCGTTGCGGTCTCGCATCTTGAGCCATCCTTCTGACACTGACCCATCCTTTTCTTGGCTGTCATGATCTTGCCTGCAACCTCGATCCCATGCGTTCAGGAGGAAGAGCTCCAGACAGAGCTCGGAAAACAGTGATCTGGCTACATTGCGAACACTCTGTTCCTGTTCCAGAAGAATCCGAATCTGGCCGTGCATCAACTTATCGAGTCGAAGCCCCAGCAAACGTACGTCAAGGCAGACAAGTGTTGGCGAACCCAGTCGCGTTCGGGAACATTGAAGATTTGATCAAGCGATGGTCCGCCACGCGATACACATTGCATCACCTGTCGGCTCGCTCTCATTGTCCCAACTCTGATCGGCGGTAACCGTTGTTGAAGTCAGGTCCGGACGAGCACTTCGACAGTCCTGAAGCACGTGACTTTTCGATATTGTGACTCTAGCACAGCTCGAGAAACCTTTTAAAGCAGCGGCCATCGAGATTTTTGGAGGAGCCCGCGCTGCAAGCAAATTGTACATTTCTAATGTACACATCCGCCAATCGCTGCGTCAGAAAGCCCAGCACATAGATAAATGGCCATCGCTTGCGTGCGCCTCCGGGCAGATCACATAAACGATTCGACTCCAGTCTCAAGAAAGAATTACCCCACTATGCTCTGCTACACATGCGTTGGTGTGAAGCAGTACCACTCGGCCTCCATTAATGATTGTCATGGATGCGATTTGTGAATAAGCAACCGCAATGATCTCTTAGTCCTGCTAACAAGATCGTCAGCTCCAAGCTTGCTTAGTTCATATGAGTCTCAGGCCCTCTGAGAGCGAAAACGATGAACGTCACGCGACATAGAGTAGAAGGTGGGCACCTTGGGTTCCGGCTCTTACAAAATTGAGGAAGTGCTCGATAGCTTGGAATGTCACTTACAAGGGTCGCTGGCGGCTTGATCGTTTCAGTCGTCGGTCTCTGAACATTGTCTCAAGTGCTTAGGTGGAAAGGTCGTATAGATAGCTCCTTGGATTCCTAATACCTGAGATTTGATCTATCTCAGGGTCTCGTTGAAGCCATCTCGTCGAATCGTTATATAGTATGAAATCATCTTGAGCTTCGACGACTCAGGATGCGATAAAAGCTGCTCCCAGCAACGTCGATACGGTGTTCAACAAGAACCCTGTCATGGCTTGCTTAGAGAATGCGTCCTCCACTACAAAGCTTACACAATGCGATGCCGCGCATGCTATGCTCAAAAGGCGTGAATCCAAGAGCTTTACAGAGAGGGTTGCGTTAAAACAAGCGTCCAAGTATGCCCCAAAACTTGCCACCAGATGCGTGCCCAAGGCCATATCACTAGGCTAGTCGGATTCGAGCGCTAAGATGACTGCGTGTACGGCAATGGACTAAGAATGGTCAGACTGAGCGACTGCCATTACCTTCGCAGTGTGCTGGACGCTATCAACGGCTTTTCGGCCCCGAGTGAATGCCTGAGGAGGACCGCGACTTCAGAGCGGATTGATTTTACTGCAACCTCGAGGACTATCTCCAGTGCCAGAGCGTGAAATGACCATAGCACTCCATGCAACGAAGCGGTGCTAGTACGCGCACTTCGATGCAGCAAATGGGTGTGGGATATTCTTCCAAATCATTTGGGCATCGACGACTGACTAGGCGATCTCACCTGACACGATACCTTGATCACGATCAGCTTCTAAACGGGAAACAAGGATGGGATGATAATAAGTTGCGAAAGGAGGGCAGGACTGACCGCGGCCTTCAGTGCGGCATAGATAGTTTGCAACAAATGCGTAGCCATTGTGTCTTCCTAACTAGCTTCGAAGTATTCAGTGGAGCTTCGTCTTCGTGATGAGAATCATATCCATCATATCTAGTACCAAAGCCAACTAAAATCGTGAAACAAGTGTTCCATTGGGACCACGACGTAAGCGCCGCTGTCCTGCCAACCCAGCCTGTACACATGTTTCCTTGACATCAAAATCTATGCACCATGCCCTTGTCGTACCCTAACTCTCCTAATATTCCGCCGGTGGCACCGAAGCCCAGGAATCCCTTCTTCCCAGCCACTGACTCTTCCAGGCCCGGGGGACCGCAGACAAATACCTTCATACGCTCCTCTGTGTCCTCTGTGTCGTTTCTTGGCAAGACGTCCTTCAATAGTTCCCTCGTGATGTATCCTTTCCTGTACCCTGCTTTCTCTTCACCTTTCGAGACCGTATAGACCACCTGGAGTCTCCCGGGATGGCTTTTCTTTAGCTCATCAAACTCGTTCTTCAGCAACACATCCTCATCCGTTTGATTGCCAAATACAAGTGTGATACGCGTCTTCTCCTCAGGATTCTTCAGGATGCCGCTAATGAGCTGGAAGCACGGCGTGATGCCTGCTCCGCCGGCAATAAGCGCGATATGTGAATATGCGTTGAGCGTCCAATTGTAGTGGACCAGCGGGCCGCGGAAAGATAGTGTTTGTCCAGGAGCCAGGGAGTGGATATAGTTACTTTGCTTACCGTTTGGGTAGCGCTTAATGAGTAGATCAACGTGGCCTGGATCGGAGACGTCGCTGATAGGGGAATAGGGGCGCAGAGCAGGAAGCCAAGGACTGGAGGGGTAAGAGTATGTGAGGAGTGCAGCTGTACGGACGGAGCGTCAGCTATACAAATTAGAAACTCATGGCTGGTTCGTGAACTTGGGTATGTACAGTTGAGTGTTAGACCGCTAACGGCGTCTTTCTGGGGAAGTGCGAATCCTAACCGCTTAACGTTGTGGTTGACCTGCTCGACGCTTTCGAGGGTCAGGCTTTGGAAGCCAATCTGGCCGGTGAAGGTCCGTCTTGGGGACCCGTCGTCAAGGCGCTCGGCGTTTGGCAGGTAACTGAAGGTTGCATAGGCCGCGAAGCCAACGCCCACGCCCATGGCTGCTACGGTGGACGATCTTGTAAGCCTTTGCATTTCGGAAGGAGCCAAGAAAGAGGATTGTAGCAAAGTCTGATGGGAACCGACGTTGGTGAGAAATGGGTTGAAAGCATGTCGAAGGAGAAGCCTTCGATTGTTATAGCATTGGGAGAGGGGGCGCAGAGCCCCTCGACGGCGTATATAGCGACGGCCTTGGAGCTGTCAGGGGGGCTTTTGGCGGAGAGAATATTATCCCGAGCGGAACAACAGTGTCATCGGCATCTCGGTGTCTGGGTTTTCCCGCCCTAGCTCAAGTACTGTTTAATGTACTAAACTGTACTGACGAACGACGGTGGTCTGCAAAAGATGAAATGGGTCAAGACATATCGACAGCTCAGTAAAGTACTGTCGGCCAGAAGCAAAGATCTGTGTTAGTCATCTCGTACCAAGGCAGCTGCCAGGGGGCGGGAGTGGGAACAATTGTAAGAGCGGCCAAGGCTTGGGGCTGTCTTGACCGTCAACCACGCAACTCAATAGGGAGATTGCGCAGCCTCAATTGAATCAGTAATACAATTGGTTTTGCGGGGGCTAGTGGGGCCTAGAACCGCTAGCCCGATAGCGCTATACCCGATCAGATAATATTCTTCGCAATCTAATAATTATCGCATTTGATCGATTTTTCTTCTCTTCTCTTCTATTATAATATTAATTATATTTATTTTATTATATCTTAATTAACTCAATTGATCGACGACAATTAAAGCATATCTACAACTATTGTTTTTGTTGCTGCTATTATTATTATTTTGAGTCAACATCTTGTTAAAAATTCTCGATATTTATATATTAAAGCAATAAAGTACAGAATATTCGAATTCGATTTAAATTAGATTTTTTCTAAATAACTTCTGTTACGATGCTTCGCAGATGCTTACCTAGTGGTGCTTTCCTTAAGGTAGTTGAGTTATCTTTATCCCGACAGGATTCCTGTCCTAGGCCAGGAAGGAGCGATTTAGACAGCAGTATATAGGCAGGCTTAGACTGATCGCCAGGCCGGGTTTCGGTATCAACATTCTGGCCCGACCCGAATGCTTGATACCAATCTCTTGACTCGACTCGAAATCGACCTCGAGTCAACGATTTCTTGACTCGACTCGATCGACTCGCCAAACAATCGAAAATGACGTCAAAATGCCAAGATTTTCTATTTTTAAAAAAATTCGCATTATTTGAATTACTAAAAATAGTTTAAAAATAATAACGCACAAATAACGTACAAATGCATTATCTAAATACATTACTATATAATATTACAAACAAATTAATTAAATTAATCAATTTAATTAAGTTGATTAATGCACTTTTTTAAAAATAATCTAAATTTTTCGAGTCTTGACGAGTTGAGCCAGGTTATACGCTAAGTACTTCATACCTACCCTTTGACTTGATCCAAATACTTGGGCCAAGATTTTTGACCCAAATCGGGTCTTGGCGAGCCAAGAACCTGGCTCGAACTCGATGACTCGATTCGACGCGACCAATCTAGGCAGGCTTCTAACCTTAGAAATCAATCATCTTACATTTATTCTATCAATTTAATAGCTTCAATTATATTGACTTGCAATACAATAAACGTCTACTTATTTATTACGTATCTTAAGTGTTCTTCTAGATACATTAATTAGTATCTTCTAACAATCGTTAATAGAGTCACAAAAATCGTATTAGCTCTAAAATTATCTTGATAATCTTACACTTTTCTATGTAATTACGATCATCAAGACTCTTGTTACGATATTTTTGTTACGTCAAGAATTTTTTTATCGATGCAATATTTCTTATTGCGATTCTTCTACGAAAGTATCGAAATATCTATCTTTTTATCTACGATAGCAAGATAACTATCTTAACAACATTTTTTTCACATTTGCTCACTTGTGCTTTTTAAATCCACAACTATCTAAAGATAATAAATTTACTCTATTCTTTTATCGAAACAAAATTCATTATTATTAGCATTGTCGACGAACGTTTGCGTTCTATCGTAGTAAAAAAATTTATTAATCGAATTACACAACGAACACAATTCGTCGAATCGCAATCGTACTCTACTAAATGAGTTGTCAATTAAAATTAATTTATCGCAAATATTAAAAACTTTGTTGCGAAATACAATATCTAGAAAGTCGAAGTTGACGCTAGCAACAAAAAATCAAGTACAATAACATTATTTAAAAAGAATTATTTTATAAATACAATCTTAATTTATATGTTTTCGACTTCACAAAGAAAGTTTTACGAACATAAATACTCTAAAGATTTCTAGTTCGTCAATAAATTCGTTCTATTTTTCATAAAAAAATCAATTAAAGAAAAAAATTCTTACAATTTAAGCAATTCTATTTTCTTGAACAAGAATTATTCGTTTACGAACAAGAGTTTCGAAAGCAAATCTACTTTAACATTATTGTCTACTACTATGTCTAACATTATCTAGTAGAATATCGACTTCTCGAAGTAGCAATAAAATGCCTTGTAAGCTCTAATAGATGAAATTTGCTTTACTCTAGATTCTATTGATTTTGTCGATTTTTCTAGTTTTATCGATGTTATAGAAGGCAACGATTCTAATAGATAAAACGTCGTCGAAATAGAATTCTTCGATTCTCATTATAACGACAAGATCGTCGCTATTGTTTCGACAATCGAATATACTAACAAAAACATTCACTTTTGTAACGTATATATCTTTATAGAACGATGCAAAAACATAACGACAATCAAGAGTTCTAAAACAATTAAAAATAATCTCTACATTTATTTTCGTATCGTTGTTTTCAAATAATACATCTTTACGTTGTTAAAAGAGCAAAAATTCTTCGTCAAGTATAAAGATAACATCGCTCATTGAACGAAAGCTTTGACTAAGAGGTGAAAAAAAAATTCTTTCACAACTCTAGTCACGATTATACGAGAGCGATATTTTATAAACAATGCACGTTGACGTCGAAAATCTATCAATTATGCTCAAATTATTACTAGAACAACTAGATTCGCAAATATGTTCGTATACAATTAAATATACTTAATGTATAATAATCTTAATCTAAAATTTTATCGAAATCTAATCTTATCTACGAAAACGATCAATCTAAATTTCTTTCTAAACAAAATGAAATTCAAGAAGAAAATCTAGTAAGTTCTAGACACTAGTAGTGTGACCGTCGGGTCAGGTTTCAACCCGATCGGATTGACCCGCCCAACCCTGACCCTAGGGTCAGGCAAATTTCCTAGCCCAACAGGGTGAGGCGGGCGAAGAATGCGCGCCAAGTGTCCAGCCCGACCCATCCGATCACGTGACGTCACGTGACGCGCTAACTCGATTGGGCTAACGCAAGAGTCCACGCTAGCCATATGCGATTAGCGTAGACCCTGCGCTAGCCCAATCAGGTTAGCGCGTAGATAAGATAAGATAAGATAAGATAAGATAAGATAAGATAAGATAAGATAAGATAAGATAAGATAAGATAAGATAAGATAAGATAAGATAAGATAAGATAAGATAAGATAAGATAAGATAAGATAA
>JAABUO010000226.1_pt1 | contig 141900 bp, 140 predicted proteins | sample 5559291 | NCBI WGS metagenome assembly JAABUO01 (sample SAMN10711878, study PRJNA513372) | rock metagenome | isolation source: Antarctica rocks | place: Antarctica: Victoria Land, Finger Mt sud
CACCACCCACCTTCCCCCCCCCCCCCCCAGCAAACCAACACAAAAATGAAAATACCAACACCAGCCTCCCCCCTCTCCGCCTCCTCCTATATACATCATCAGGTGCTCGGCTCACTCGCCTCAATCCACAGAGGCCACCAGTGCCCGCTACAACGAAAAGAAAACAACCGGAAGAGTTATTGTGATTGATGAAATTGTTATGTCTTAAGATGGTTGTTGGCGAGGGATGTAGTGAGGTAGTGGTCCTGGGATGGCGGGGGGGGGATGTAAGGCAAGGGAATTGTGAGAGGTAGCGCTGGTTTCTCGGATATAGTAGATAGGTAGATCGTGGCCAATCCCAACGCAGTAGGTAAGTAAATTGTAAGAGGCAATGCAAATCTCAGGTGTAACAGGGTCTCAAGGGCGATGGATCGTAAGAGGCAACGTCCATCTCAGAGATAACAGGTAGGTAAAGCGTGAGAGGCTATGCGAATCTCAAAAAGACGCGCATATAACAAGCAGCAAGTCTGTAAGCAAGAGCGTTTGAAAAGCACACAGAGAAGTTCGACTTTTCCCAGTCATCAGAGTGGCTGGTATACAGCGAAAGTAGGAGATAGAAAGTGCATCTAAGCGTGTCGCAAAGATCACCAAAAGTTGATATATAGTAACAGTAGATGTACGCTCAAAGAGACGTACCAAAAGGAGACTGCAAGATCAAAAAGAGGCGATGCAATGAGGAGGGAATAATGCAGGTGGGCGGCCAAGCACTGCCCCCTTAACCTCCCTCGTCTCTGGTGCTGACCCCCCTGTCGTGCAGGACTCTCCTACACGCATGCCTTTATTCCTGATCGCGCACCCTGAACTTTCATGTCCATCAGATCCCCTTCAACTTCCCCATAAACACATCATTGCAGTCATGCCCCTTCCCCCCCACAACCTGATACACACACGGCGGCCCCCCCGCCCACCCCATCAGCCCTACATACCCGAGCCCCACAGTCCCCCACTGCCCATCACTGATCTGGAACACAATGGGGCTATTGCCCTTGTTATAGCCTTGCACGTCCCCTTCGCTGCCCCACTGCATATACTGCAGCAGCCCGGACAGCGCACTGTGCAGGATGCCGAATGTTAGGAGCCCCCCACCGTGGCTCCAGGCGGAGATGAACATGTGCGAGTTGTTGACGTCGCTTTGGAAGAAGTAGTGTTGCTGTTCTTGGCCGGGCGTGCTGACGGGCTGGTCGGGGTGGGAGGCGAGGAAGGTGCTGATGGTGGCGAGGGAGGCGTTCAGGGCGAGGGTGACGGATTGGGGCTGGCTGAGGGGTGGGGGCGAGAGCTCGCCAATGTTGAAGAAGGTGTAGGTTGTTGTGCCTGGGGTGCACCAGAGGTAGGAGAGCCAGTCTTGGTTCGAGCCTGAGGGGGGGTAGGGGTTTGGGGGGGTGGTGAGGAGGTCGGAGGGCTGGGGGATGCTGCGGGGGTGGGGGTGTCAGTTGGGGAGGGGGGGGGGCGGTTGAGCGTAGGGGACAGGAAAGGGGGGGGGCCCACTTACTCGCCGGCTATGACATTGGGGGCGTTGCCGCAGCGGAGGCGGTATTGGTTGCTTCGGGGAGCGAGGTTCGAGGGGGAGGTGGAGGAGGAAGGGAGAGCGAGTGTTGGGAGAGGGAGAAGTGCAAGCAGGGAAAGCGTCGCTATTGATTGAGAGGAAAACATGGAGGGAAAGGAATGAGGGAGAAGTCCTCGATCACAATGAAGGAAATACAAAGCTATTGAAGAAACGTGACGATGCAGATATAGGCCCGCCACGGGGATATATGTGAGTCGTAAGCGTGGTTTGGAAGCCTATAAATATATGCGCGGGATGATGATGCGACGGCGGGTATGTCGCCTCGAGGGCGCAACAAGCCGGCCGAAGTTCCAGCATAGAGCTCCACGGTTGATTCCGGTCTAATGAAAGGCGAGACAAGATAATTCTCATCTAGCGATGAAGTAGAAGGAGAGAGAGGGGAAGACGGCCAGCGCTTGCTGCGGTGGAGATGTTGGCGGATATCTCGGACCACCACAGGAGCTGCTTTGGCGCGCTGGTACATTCTGAGGATAAGGTGTACCTTCAAGATGCATACAGGCAGTAGAACCTAGATGTAGTACTCAAGTGTCACGAGATTATCCCCGAAACCTTTATATGGAGATGAGAGAGCTGTTGCGAGGCATATCGGTGCCAGCTCGAACCTAGAAAGACGGCCGATGGAAGAAGAAATTTTAGGATCTACGAAGGATGGGAGATATTCGAGAGGTTGAATGTGGGTTGTCTGCTCTCACGCTCAGTCTTGTTGTGAGTTGTTGAGCAGTTTTTTAATTTGAGAGGTTGAGGTCAGATCTGAGATACCGAATGAAGTGTTTATGTCGAAGGCGTCAAGGCGCTAGCCGTATTAGGGTAAATCTTGCAGTCCTTACAGCCACCCTTCTACCTACTACTTTAGTACTACTTTCTGACAACATAAACTGCAAGCTCCACTAGAGCTCGTCCGAGGCTATTGCTTTCTCACCAGCTAATTACGGCCATTGTAATTGATATGATGTAAAAACATCCCGAGAAAGCGAGCCGTGCGGTGAGCGACGACGATCACCTGCCAGCTACGCGTATGCAGCTCGCCAGCCTTATCTAGCATCCCTCCTCCTCCTATCCCTCCATCGTAGTCCCCAACTGCTGCGTCAAAGAACACGAGAGAGCCTCGCCCCACCTACAAAACCCAAACCGCATAATCCGCTTCCCTTTCTCGCATTTCCCATCCCTACTCCCCTTGGGTCGCTCCGCTACCTTAATCCACCTCTCCTCCACCACCCTATCTTCATCCTCCCAGCCAAGAGAACCTCCAGTTCTATACATCGACACCATCGAAGCCACCAGATACCGAGCACGAAGCCAGAGCAACGAGCCAGTGCCTTCATTGGGCCGGCCCACAGTCCTGAAGTCGTAATACTGAACTGGTGGCGGGCGTGATTTGGGAGCACGGAAAGAGGGCTGGCCGGCTAGCTTTCAGCTTCCTTTTTTTCCTTTCGGGTCTCGAGAGATGGGAGATCAACATGTGGTGGGGGTGTAGATGGTTGAAACCAATGGCTTTGTATGAGTGGTAGTCCACAGCGTTGATGGGAGACAACTCAGTAATGTGGGCCTGTATGTACGGGTTGCGTATTTCCGTGGGTGGGGCTGGCGACCTTGATTCCCGGACCGTTCTAGACAAGGCTATACTATGTTCATGAGTGGAAAGCGAACCATAGTTCGCAGCGACGGGGTTCTCGAAGCAGCTGTTGCGAGGGGCACTCCATTTACTGCCCTGCGGCATGTTTGAGCTTTTGGGAAGGCTGGAGTGCGAGAGGAGAGGGCGTTTCGGACTAGCTGGCATGAGCTGGGCGGGCTGTGTTGCGGGCTGTTGGGGCTATCGCGTTCGGTTTCCGCCTTAGGGGAAGTCATCAGGGCGATGGGTTGCAAGGGGGGTTCGTTGTGGTGAACAGTTTGTCTTCTTGTTGGAGAAGCGGAAGTGGGCGTACCCTACTTGCGGAGAGCTTGAGCATCGAGAATGGTATCGAGAATGGTATCGAGCTTGATGATGGTGAGGATGGATATCATGCTGCCTAGATTGGCATTATGAAAAGCCTGATGCCTTGCGTAGGCGAAGCCGAATTGGTAACCCTATATCGGATCTCTCCCTGTAACGCTGAATGTTCGGCCACAGCCTGAGAAGCCCTCGTACCGCTCTCGTGGCGTTCCCCGTGCAGCCTAGAAGTCACCCTGCTGAGCTCCCCTAGTGTCGACTGTGCATGTACGGCAGATTCCTTCATCCTCATCAAGCAGACAGAATGCGCGAGCTGGGCCAGCTGCCCGTCGGTCAGGGCGGCTTCTTTCGTCCGCATGATCTGGCATATCGCTCTTGTCTTGCGGCGGAGCTGGCTGAAGACCTTGTGTTGGCGCTTCTTGTTGTAGGCTGTCTGCCGCTCTCGGAGGTCGCAATCGATGTGCAGGAGCTTTTCTAGGGTTCTGAGTAAGGTGATGATCTGATCGTAGGGGGCTTCGCTGTTCGCTGGGGATGTAAAATGATTTGAAATAACTGAAGACGGACGAGGAGGGACGTATGGTTGTGGGGAGGCGGGCATGAGTAGTGGGGTGCTTGAATTGAGGGCAAAGAACGAGGCTTCTTGATCGTTGAGCGGGCGATCTGTGAAAAAAATTGGGTTTGAAGGCGTCATAGGGCTCGCTCTGATGAGCTGTGTCAAGTGCTCGATGAGAGTAGGAGATGGCATATTCATTTCTGCCGTGAAATAGTCTTGGGTTGAATTCGTGGATACTTCTTGGCGGCCAATGAGAAATAGAATGAGATGCCAATGCTGTAATGCTTGATGAAGATGTTTCGCTGAATATGATGAATAAATAAGATGGATGAAGGAAGGTTCTGAGATGAAAGCAGAAAATTGGCGCATCCGCCCAAACATAGGAGACAAACCAGGATGCTAGGGCGCCATCAAAGCTACCTTTCCATTCAGCGGTTTTGACGTTCAACGCTTCGTGGAGGCATATAACGACAAGGACCGAGACTTGCATGGTGGTTGTAAATTAGTGGAAAGTATTCCTAGGGAATACATGGGATCCACAAGTTTTGCTGGGCGTACCGAAGTGTGGCCCATATCACTGCGCCAGCTATGCCCTTACCCGCATCAAAAGCTTATCCAAGCTTATACTCATCCCATTCACGCTTGTTTTCAAAGACTTACTCCGAATCAATACTAAATCCCTCGAGTCTGTCGTTTGGACTTGTTTCGACGATCTCACGCTCACCTGTCCCGAGCAGAACCTACTTCAGCTTCTCAACCTTAAAAAATCTGAGCAGAGTCGCTGGCTCTACTAGTGCACCACAGTTCTTATCCCATATACCCTGTTCGAAATGCTTGACGCTCTGCCAAGAGCTTCCGCTTCAATCCGGATGTGGCAGCTATTCTCTGCACGGCGGCATCATCGCGAGGAACACCAGTACTAGAGGACTGCCTCGGGTTCGAGACTCTCGTGTCCAAAGAGAAGGCTACGTACTGAAAAGTATATATATATATGTTGCGAGAGGCGGTGAGTTCTGCACGTCTTGTATCTTGTTCGGAATGTTGGGTGTGCTGTCTCCTACCCAGCGAGGGGATTTTTGCCTTTCTCTCCTAGAATACGAAGAGTGCAGATTTCCTCAGCGGAGGCGAGGTCTCAGAAGGAAGTGGTAGGGAGTCGTACACTCACAGCACACAGCGGGCCCGAGGATGTGCGAGGCGGGATCGAGTTTTAGTCTTTCTGCCGTCCGGAGTTGTAATCGCACAGAACCGGAAAGCTTCTGCTGGTAGGATCCACTACTTTATTGTGGAAAGGTTGATGCTTTATTTTAGGGTCGATTCCCTAATGGCGCTGGTCCAACGGTGCAGTGGGGTTTCTTCTTTGCCGTATAGACGGTCTTAATCCTAATAAGGTCAATGGGTTCCAAAGTCCAAAGGATGAATGTTCTGAACATAAGTGACAACCAAGACCTGAACAACTCATGCGCTGGCCGCAGTGTGGCGATTTCAGAGCTAGCAGAAAAACCGCTGGGTTTGCACTCACGAAAAACAAATTAACAAGAGAGTGAACGACCCATGATAGCCTGTCACTAAGGCGGCAAGATGTTCGAGACTATCTTTGATATCATTGAAGGACCCTGAGGAAGCGGAACAAGAGCTCCTTGATGCTATTCATGAGATGCAGTACCCACTGATGCCAACCCAAGGGATACCACTACTGACACAATTGACAAACAAAGAGCCTTCGCGATTTGGAACCAGCTTGCAAAATAACATGACTTCAGCAAACTTTGGAAGAAGTTGATTAGCAAGCAGGTTTGGATGCATCGCAGTGTATCGCGATCTAGGGTTGGTGACACGAGTTGATGGGTTCGCGCGAAGCTACGTCGTGGTTGCACGGCCTTATGTTGCCGGACAGTGGTTCCGACTCTAGTGTACACTAAGTGGCATTCGTCAGCTTTACCTCGTACTCGAGATACAGGGATGTGAATGCATCCAACATGGAGTGAGACGAAGGCTTGATGAAGCAGACGGCCGGGAAGTGAAATTGGCTCGATTACCTTTTAGCAGTTTCACAACGCTTGTAGATTCTTGGCTTCATTCTTGAAGCCCCACCTCTCTTTTGTTAAATTTACTCCACGTCCATTCTATCATTTTTCCATTCATCTTGTCAAAAACCTCAGACACAAAATTGAACAAATTGCATTTTGTGATACCACTTTGTTGATAGATCTTGATTAAAACTTCCCGCTGTCATGGTTATTGCAAATTCTAGATGTTCAAGACAAATTGAAGCGGGAGCTCTAAGAATAAAACCAAGGATTTGTAAGCGGTGTGAGATTGCTAATTAGCTCATTGGGCTGAACCTCGGCTCAGGCGCCCTGCCGCTGAATCTCAATACTACATTAAGCCGTTCGGATTAGCACTGGGCAACACCTTCAAAAATCTCAGGCCCCAGCATTGAATTCTTACTTATTTCGCTCCTCGCCAGCGGTCAAAATGCCGGATTTTGACCCGGTTTCGAGAGTCCGCGAATTCATAGCTTTGATAGTCTCCGACCCAGCTTATGCTGGCCATGATGCGGATCTTATACGGAACCATATTTCCATCACTTCCGCTTCCCTAGAGCCTACTGCGCGTGTAATAGCGCGCTCCACGGTGTCCGACTCGATGTGTAACGGCTACGGAATCCTACATGGAGGGGCGACAGCCACCATCTTCGATAATTGCACTTCATTGCCACTCATTCTCATCAGTAAGGATGGATTCTGGCAGTGGACGGGCGTGAGCAGAACGTTGAATGTGGTTCTTCTGGAGGCCGCGAGAGTGGGCGAGGAAATTGAGGTGGAAGCAGAGCTTGTAAAGGCAACCAAGAGACTGGGTGAGTAGGCCTCTCCACGGACAGGATTCTGTAGCTGACTGTTTGTGCCCGTGTCAGCGCAAATACGGGGAACGATGCGCAGAGTCTCCACTGGCTCGATAATAGCAACCTGTGAGCATGGCAAGGTGAACCAGTCTGCTCCGAATATACCAAAGCTGTAGGGATAGTTGGCATTGGTGTTATTGAAGTTTCAGGCATAAGTGTAGCGTCGCCAATGCCAATCCCATGGCCTTGCCGCATCTCTGGACAAACGAGCGAGCGCGCCTCTCCCTACCAGACTCTTAGCCCGAGTGAGCAAGGATACCGTGGCACCATACGTGTCCGCTCGTTGGGCGGATCTTTCTGTGGCGCTGTGTAGGGATTTGGAGGCCAAAGGACGCAGACTTTTCGGAGAATCGGCAGTCCACTGTTCTCGTGACCGAGATCTGTCAATTGATGCGTAAACTTGATATGTGGGTGCGGTGCTATGGGCAAGGTGGGAACCGTTCTGAGAGCCAGTATTGTAGCGATACTCCTTGGAATCAATCGAATTGTTGAAGGGTCGGTCTGAAGTTGAACGTAGCGTGGTGAAGGAGGAAACCCTTGGGCGGCCGATTCATGAACACAAGCTTTCTGTTGCATGAAGACCTCCCGGGTGTCTTATTCCACGAAGGAGCATACAGCAGTGAAACAGGCATTGAATAAATCTGGATACGATTCTGGGAGACGTCGCACTCGACACAAGCTTTGCAGCCGTAGACTGATCCAACCCCGTAGGAGTCGATCGTCTGCCCTGCCCATGCAATATGCAGTGAAATAAGCCCCGATCCGTTGTGGCTAGTTCAAGTCTCCAGACACAGCACATCCATTTGTTCTAAATCTCCTCATGCAGCCGAACGATCCTTCTCTTCCATTTTCCTGCGTGCCTTCAGAATCATTTCTTCACGTCTTCTCTTGAGCAGATCCTGCCGTTCTTCCTTATTACTCGACCACGAGGGTGCCTTTGTCGATGCGTAATTAGACCCGCTGTCACTCGTATTTTCAGCTGAGACTTTCGACGCTAGGTTGTATCTCGTAATGAGATCTGGCTGTGGAGGTCGTGGCGGGGCAGCTGGCTGCGTTGGAGCCGACGTGGGAGGTAAAGGTGGTTGGAATGAAGGGGGAGGCTGTAGATATGAGCGCGTCAGCATTAATCACCATGGCTTGTTTTATCCCCGCAAGCGACTGTGCCTAGCAAGTCGTACAAAGAGGGAGAAATTACCGTATCCAAGAAGCCTCTGCTTAGTATGCGCTCTGTCGTAGCGGTGACGCTGCCGCCGTTCCGCTGCAGGTCCCATTGTATTGCCCTCCGATCAACTTGTGGGAACATGGAAGAGATCTGGTCAAGGTGTGCAGGGTCAATGCGGCGGCGCTGCGACGCTGGAGATGGAGACCGTGGGCCGAAGAAAAAGTAGCGGATAGCCAGGGAGGTGATAAGAATTACCAGGAACAGCGATGGAACATTGATCGTTTGATCGCTCATTATGCCGGTCGATGTTGTAAGGAACGGCGGGGATACCGCGCTGGACTACCGAGTCACACTATGAGAAGAGTAGATATGTGCTGATGTTTCAATGAAAGAAGCCGTGGGGAAGATGATATACGAGTACTTGAGGTGTAGTGCGAGCATCATTAATCACATCAAGCGTTGTCGGCGTTCTTCAGAAGGCAAGCCGGAGATATCTGTCCCGATAGGGCTACCTCAGCCACCACAAGCTTGGCATAATTCAAGCTAATTCAGGTAACTTCGAGCATGTTGGCCTCCTCAGTGCTCTTTTCATCTTTCCCGTGGAATGATTGAGGCAGGACGACCCGAGCAAGGACGAGGATCAGACAGACGGAGGTCTTGATACCGTCCACCCATCGCCCAATCAAGATATCGAATCCTCCACCTTCCAACCTGATCCTTCATTAGCTGCATATAATCGGTACAGTGTGGGTGCACGGCAGCACGATATCGTCAAAAGATGGCGCAATCGCTGTCACTCGTTGGGTTGTCGAGAGGGGAACACTCTACCATATGAACCCTACAAACTCCAGTGATGCTCCCGTGAGGTCGGGTATATATCAGGCTCAGACACCCTCGATGCTTAATTAGCATTCACACTCAGCGGACCAGTCCGATATGGATGACCAGAAGGGCCAGGCTGATATCGCGTCTACGCCCACTCTTGATGGCGATGTCGCCGCTCCTCCAGTCCTCAAGGGAGCCATCGCCCCGGTGTACGAAGCCAAACCACAGACGTTAAACGCTGCTATTCAGGACATAGGTCGGTCAGCGTCCAGCTGCCATTTTGTTCCATTGGATGACTAAATTACAAACACTTCCGAACAGGAATGGGCCGGTATCAATGGCAACTCTTCGTCGTGATTGGATTTGGATGGGCCAGCGACAATCTTTGGCCGATGTAGAAGACTGTTGACTATATCATGAAATTGTGCTGATCTGTCTAGTGTTACCTCACTGATCCTGAAGCCTGTGTCTCTGGAATTTAACCAGCGCCATCCGCCGCTACTTTCTCTTGCCCAAAACATTGGCCTGCTGTTCGGTGCTAGTTTTTGGGGCTTTGGCTGTGATATCTTTGGGCGACGCTGGGCCTCCAATTTGACAATCGGTATTACCGCAATTTTTGGCCTGGGTTCTGCGGGCTCGCCAAATTTCACTGTCATCGGCTGCTTTGCAGCGTTGTGGTCAGTTGGGGTCGGTGGTAACCTTCCTATGGACTCGGCCATCTTTCTCGAGTTTCTTCCCGGAACTCATCAGTATCTGCTGACCATCCTATCCGTCTTCTGGGCCTTTGCCCAATTGGTGGCTACGCTTTCAGCTTGGCCACTGCTGGGATACCATACCTGTCAAGCGACGGCAACAACTTGCACTAAGTCTTAGAATTTTGGCTGGAGATATTTCATGATCGCCATGGGCTTCCTGGCAATGTTCGTGTTTTTAATTCCATTTGTCGCATTCACGGTTTTTGAATCGCCGGAATATCTGATGGGAAGGGGCAAGGACGAAGAAGCCGTCCGGGTTGTGCATGAGGTAGCAAGCCGTAACGGCAAGACATCCATGCTCACGCTCGAGGATCTAAAAATGCACGAACACTTGGGCCAGCAGAATACCGATGCAGCAGCGCCCCTCTCCCGGAAATTGGAGAAATTGAACTTGACGCAAGTGCGAGCACTCTTTTCTAACACCAAACTCGCATTATCTACAACTCTAATAATCTGGGTATGGGCTTTCATAGGCCTTGGGTTTCCCCTGTACAACTCTTTCTTGCCTTTCATCCAGGCCGAGAAAGGGGCACAGTTCGGGGATGGTTCTACGTACATTACCTATCGTGATTCACTAATCATCGCGGTTCTTGGAATATCGGGGGCGCTCTTCGGCGGTTTGCTAGTGGAATTGCCCAGGTTTGGTCGTAAAGGAGCCTTATCATTGTCCACAATCTTGACAGGAGTTTTCCTTTATTTATCCACGACAGCTTTGAACTCCAACGCACTGCTGGGTTGGAATTGTGGATATCATGTACAATGTGTTGTATGCTTATACGCAAGTTTTCCTCACTCGCAAAGAGTTCGAATCTCACACGAAGGCGGTGCATGTAAAGAAATTCGAACCAACTCAATGCTTGGTTGAGAATTGTGATGAAACTCAGATTTTCAAAAGCTACGCGGGGTATCGACAACATCTCGGCAGAGTCCACCTCTTGCAAACCGAGGATCGCAAGCAATACTTCCCCCACAAGGAGAAGATGCAATACTTACCAGGCGTCTGCCCAGTACCAGGATGCAGATTGTCCACGAACATATGGAAGGGCAAGCATAATATGCTTGCCCACTTGAGAACCAGGCTTTACGGTCACTACTTGACTGAGGATGAAGTGCAACACTACAAATCACTGCGTATGGGCGTCCGCAGTCGATCATAACCTCTGCTACACAGGCGTTTCCGTTGCTTTGCCTTCCCTTGAAGCAGCCGCAGCACCCAATCGATCTTACATTTCGGTCGCTATCCAAGCACGATCGGCCTCATCACCTCTTCAGTCGCCATTCCTGTAAGCTTTACCAAGCTGCTTTCTAAGCACGACAATATTTCAAGTCTATTCCTTGCACCTGCTATCCAAGCACCGCTGCCTTCCCTCATCTTCGATCATTATGCTTACTCACATACGGTATGAAACTTCTTAGCGACTTGTAAGTCGAGACGACGGTCGTTTCCATGTGCGACGGCATAGCTAATTCCACTAGTGGTATTCAGAGCAGTGCACTACTCGTTGAGGTGGACGTAATGGCGGGCGAAGGAACAAGGGGCAGGAAGCAAAGATTTTGGTTCGGAAACAACTTTCCTAGCAGCTAGCATTTGCTTAGGCTTGCTTTCTATCAAAATGCGCTTTTAAGAAGTTGTTAACATACATGTAATTACCTCGAGCAAGGCTTCTGGCAGCTGATCTAATCCTGCTCTGCAGTGCAATGTTTTTGGTACAATCACAGCAACGCTCTTTACAATACAACAAGCTGTGTTGCATTTTCCCAGTTTGCTTGATTACCGCTTCCGGGTGTAGATGGCTGTAGTCGTCGTCATTCATAAGCGCCAGCAATACCTTACTTGATAGCGATTGTCGATCTGCTTTGCTTCGCTGCTTAGACATTGAAGCAATGACCGACGTTAACTTAGGTTCCCTTTTGCTCTAGGTATTTATACACCCTCCAGGAAGTATGTCTTGGGTCTAATCTACATATAACATCTGAAGTTTTTAACAGACTCTTCGTCGACTGGTGCTTCAACATGACATGAAGCAAGCTCGGAAGGGCGTAAGTTGCTTGGCATCGTTGCATCCCTGACATAACCCTCATGGTGTTTCCCGAAGCACTTGCATGTTCCCATCTCCGGCAAATTTTCCCTACAACAAAGGACCGGGGACCGGGAAATGCTCTGACTGCGACAGCAAATCGTATCTTCGGCATCATGGCGCCCATCATTACAATAGCGGCAAACCTGAAAACATCGGCTCCAGTCTATGCTAGCGGAGCCCTCTTCATCGTCGCAGGTATCTTGGTCCTCTGCTTGCCATTCGAATCAAGGGGCGAGGCTAGTTTGTGATCAGCTCGCAAACATAATTGACGAGCGAGAGCTTGATATATACATCTGTGCGGAAGCTGATCTTTCGCAGCACACGTCGCAGGGTTTTGAGCTGACAACTAACATTTGTTGTCTATCACAAATACCTGCTATAACTACAGCGCGAGCTCATGTTCGCTAATGTTAGCTCCTTCGGGCTTGAGCAACACTTGATGATATAAGCCCACATCTAATATTGTAAGCTAATCGATCAGAGAAATCCATCTGCAAGAATCGCATCAGTGACCGTTGTCATGCGAACTCTACTTTTCCTAAACAAGCTTCAGCGGCGTGCAGACAAACTATGGTGGCAGAAGATGCTGAACTTCTTCTCTGTGCGATGGGACTTGTCGGATCCCCAGATATTTGTCCATTTCGAGGTTTCGCTGTTCAACCCCTCTGCTTATCACTGTTGAATACGAAACAGGATGTTTAACTCGGACGTACTATACCCTCTATTGCGCTATGGCGATGAAGCAGGCAAAATTGCTGAAGCCGCTTTGTTGTCCAGCATTGCTGTTGCTCAATCTATCCGTGTCTATCAATTTTCACATCCGCGTCTCTCCAAATCAGACATTCGCTACCTTTACGTTATGGCTTGCTTGATTATTAGAAGTCATTTCCGCGATACGCCTCGCTACCATGCTTCCTTTCCCGGACATATCCTTCCGTCATTTAATTATTTCGATAACCTCCTTCCGCACGCAGCCGTTCTTGGGACGGCGTAGCTTCAGCCCCGAACCCCCGCCACCCGAAGAGCACAGGGCTCCATGCGCTCATTTTCGGCCTTTCGGTCTCACCTTTGTACCTTTCGATTAAAGCGCCGTCAGGCCTCATCCAAGCTCGAGATCAACATTGTTTGGATGACTCTTCACGATAGAGTGTAACTGCTTTCCTTAGCTATGCTAATAACGCCTCTGCTTAGCTGATTCACATTCCAGACTCTCCAAGTGGACAAGCTGGAGCCAAGTAATATCAGCAGATTTGACGTATTTCCGTACCATGGAACCTGAAGACGACTAAGACTATCAGGGTTAGCCTCCACAAGTCAATCGGCCCAGCTCAACAATAGAAGCAGCGATGACCCGACAATCGTCTGCAAGCTGGCAATGAGACGTCCTATAAGACCGTGGAGAGACGTCTACCCCGCTCTGGAGCTACGTGAGAGCTCTACCGATCCTCCCCGACCGTGAGGCCTGAAGCCATACCGAAGACGTTAGCGGCTGTAGCTCACCAGACCTCCTGACTTCCTCGTTCAGCCGATTGGCTGAAGGTCGCATCTGGCTGTCAGAGATCGGCTGATATCCGTATAGTGAACCGACTTGAGCAGATTTCAACATGGCTTTACCCGAGCTTTGCTTGATGCCAAGAACTTCCCCTATTCGGGAATGTAGGTCTCAATTACATACAATCCTCTCTAATCCCTTATAGCGAACAGCCAGCAAGGCTACTGCTGGGATATCAATCAAAAGGGCCCTTTTTGCGGCTGTTTCATCTCCACTCTTCTCGCTCAATTATCGACAATTTATTTCTGATACATATTCGGCACATCTTCTTCCTGACCTATCTTGCAATCCTACTGAATATCATGTTGAGAGCTTGTCACCAATCTTCGATGGCTTTCATATTGCATCTGGTCAAACCTCGTTGTTCGAAGACTTCTTCAATCCCTTTTACGCACCCCCAATAGCCACCAAGATGGCTTTTGGTAACCCACCGGTCGCACAACAAATATATGCAACTATAGCATCAGGACCGTCAGACGATGACTTTTCCGGGCTGGTCGACATCCCTCTCGACGATGGGCCATGTCCTGGCGACAGCGCTCATACCTCGAACACAGGCTCAACTATTTCCTTCTCTAGCAGTGAGCTCAGCAGGACAGCCCTCCATCGATGCGGCGCAAGCAGCGCAATGTACCATAGAATGTGCGAAGAGGAGCGGCAGGCCGTCCGTCGCTTTAGGGTGGAGCGGTTCGCACGGGACCTTTACGGAAGACTGATGAAGGTGAAGCGCCGGATGGATGGCCTTGAGACAGAGGAGGAAAAAGGTTGGTCACTCATGAAGACCCCCAGTAACATTGATTGATGATGCTAATGCGCCTCAGACGCCCGACTACTTGCCGAGCAATGCAAACACTCAGCTCTCTACATCAGCATCATGGAAAGAGGTTACTCCAGTACCGATCACCTATCCTCGCGCAACACCCTCCGACGCTTCCTTTCAAACCTCTCTTCTCGCATCTCTCTCACGTCCTCCAGCAAACGCAGCACAGTCTCCTCGCGCCGAAGAAGCGCGATCTCCACCCAGAGCACGCCCCAACCCAGGACCTCCAGCGCCTCCCTCTCCCCAATCTCCCCATCGGACGCTCTCCGCTGCCGCACGATCTCCCTACCCCTCGAACAAGACCCCAACTATCGCCGCTTCAAGCGCTACAGCCCATCAAGCGCCAGCCTCTCCTCCACCAGACCCATCTTCCGCATGCCTTTCGACAACCACCCTTCCGAGGCAGAGACGGAACCCGCACCCATATTCCGCGAACCCCAATACGGGGCCCCTTCTAACCCCAGACCAGCATTAGAAATTGAACCAGAGTCCATCTCCGAGGAGATCTTCCACATCATTACCAATCCAGCCAATGCATCACAACCCCCCGTCAAGATCTCTCCCAGCAAAGACGGGAGCAGGCACCGCTTATCCGCCTGCGCAAGCCAAACTCTACAATCAAGGACATACCGCCGAATCAGCACCGCCGATGGGCAGGAATCCATTGACGAAATCCACGAGGTCGACGCTTTGGGCAGGCGCGTTGTGCGCTTCGAATGGGGCAAGGGACTGGATGAGGTTATCCCGCCTTATCAGACTCCGAACACGGCTTCAGATGGAGGAAGCAGGTCGCCCTTCCCGCTATCCGTACGAAAGGGGAGGCAGCTGGTGAGGAGGTGTAGAGATGCGGGCGAGGAGATGAGAGGGTGTGGGAGGAGGTTGCTGGGGAAGGTGAGAGGGCTGGGACGACGGGGGAATGATGGTACTTATGAGAGGTGCGACAGTGTGGAACCTGGACCGGACGAGTCCGAGGCGAGGTAATGATGCGAACATTTCGGAAGGAAAAGATGACGTGACCGAGATATTGGTATCTAATGTGGACCCTTGTGAGGGGTGCGGGATGATCTGAATATGGGAGATGAGACGATGATATAGTTATTTTGTTGACATGTAACGTGGAGGGGGTATAGGCGCCATTTTCTAGTATATAGTGCTTTTAAGTCCGGTCTCTCAAAGTAATTAGTTGGTGTACTCGAGAATACGACTTTAGGTTCGCAGTCACGCCCGTCAAAGTTTCGATTTCGCTTCAAAGCTGTCGTCTTTCAACGAAAGCAAATCTTCCTCACCAAGAGTCACAACCCGAAGAACCATCACTAGTGTTCTCACAATACCTCATGCGCCAGCACGAAACCATGCCACTCGAAAAGAAGACAACAACTGGCTGTCGATAGACTGAACCACCACTCCAGATCCGCCACCGAAGAGGCAAACCCGTGAAAGCATTCTCTCATGCAAGTAAATTACCTTACCCAAGAGCAGTGTTCCGGCGAGCCGGAATCCTTATATGCTTCGATGGAGGTGCGTTGTGTTGGTGTAGGGGATAAAATTGGTTACGTCTTAAGTAAGAGGGAGGTATTGGGGTTTCGTGCCGTTGTGGTTGTGGGGAAGATGAGGAAGATGGTGAGATGCTGAGGGGTGATAGATGGTGAGTTGTGATGGATAAGGGGTCGGCTAGGTAATGTTGTGGTTTGGAGGTTGTTGTGGGAGAAGGGTTGATGGGTGAGATGGGCGGAGATGGAGAAAGGGGGTCGGAAAATGGGGAAGGGGGAAGGCTTGTGAATTGGGTAGATTTCTTTTCGGGGCAGGAGGGTTGTGGTCGGATGAAAAGAGAAGGATCTTGGGGACAACTTAGTATCAAGTGCTGGAGAAGGACCCAAGCAGAGGAGAAAGCCTGGGAACCATCAAACAGAATGCTTCAACCCAAATCTAAAACCAACAAACCTTGGTCCATTATCAAAAGCTTACTCTATCTCACAGCTTACTCCTCACCGCCCCCGTGCACATCGCCTGGCCCCTCCCCAACCACGCCACCGCCTCCCCAACCATCTCATCCACAATCGCCTTCGCGCTCTTCCTCTCATTCACCACCGCCGCCGCCTTGCCCATCAAAAACGGCCGCGCATTATCCATCGTCTCATCATCAATCTCATCGCCCAGGGTTTCGAAATCGTGCTCTACGGGGATTGTGCCCTTGGCGGTGAGGTCCTTGATCTCCTGCGCACGGTTGAGCTCCCAGTTCTCGATATAGGCGTTGTTGCGCACGCGCAGGGGTCGTCCGGTGAAGATGATGGTCCGCACATTGTCGTCGAACCCACTTGTCCGCACCGCTTCCTGGTGCGCCTTCGGGGCTCCGGCCTCCTCCGATAATACAAACCGCGTTCCGATCCAAACAGCACTCGCGCCCAGCATCAGCGCCGCCGCTAGGCTCTGCCCGTTGAACAGCCCGCCCGCGGCAATAACCTGCACCGGATCGCCGGTCATCGGGCTCTTCTTGCCCTTGACCATCTCCGCGACCGTGGGGATCAGGATGCTGGTGGGGACGTCGCCGGTGTGGCCGCCGCCTTCGCCGCCTTGGGCGCAGATCATGTCGACGCCGACGTCGAGGCATTTCTGAACGTGCTTGGGGTGGCCGATCATGTTCATGTAGAGGATACCGGCCTTGTGGAGGCGCTCGACAATGGGTTTAGGGGGGACGCCAACGGCGGAGACGAAGAGACTGGCGCCGGAGTCGATGATGATGGTTACGAGATCGTCGAGTTTGCCTTTGGTGTAGTCGTAGCTTTGGGGGGGGATTGTCAGCATTTGACCTCGGCATAGCTATTCCCTTTCCGGAAATCCGGCGCAGAGAGGGACAGCTTACTTCGTTTTTCTCGCGCTCCCACCCACTTGCGGGATCAGGAGATCTACCCCGAAGGGCGCGTTCTTGTCCTTGAGAAAGCCCTTCAGCTCCGCAATCTGTTCCCGCAGCATGTCTGGTGTGTAGCCGACGCCGCCGATGACGCCCAGGCCGCCGGCATTCGTGACTGCGGCAGCGAGCTTGGGACCGGCGGCCACATTCATACCGGCGAGCATGATAGGGTGGTTGATCTTGAGGAGGTCGGTCGTTGTGGTGCGGAGTTGTTCTGGGGAACGGGGGTTAGTTCGGGGGACATGGATCGGAGAGCGGTTGCAGGGTGGATAAAGACTTACGTGGAGAGGCCATGATGGCGGATTAGAGTATGCTGAAGGGATGGAATTCTCAAAGGTCAATATTATTTAGAGAAAGGGAGGAAGATGCGAAGTGGACAAGAAAGGTGGATGTGGGGATTCAAAGCACGCTCGACAATGGTCAAGTCGACGACTTGCCGAGGTTCAAGTGAGCTCGGGCCGGTGTCCCCCCGCGAGCCTCGCCGCCGCCCTTAATCGCGGCCTCTCCAAGTTGAGTAATCCATGACCGTGAGGACTACCCGCTTGATGATGTCAAGAAGAAAAAGCTATGCTGGTTCGTGAGTCACTGCGATCGCATTTGTTGAGATATTCGAATATTGCTGGTGCTCGAGCTGTCCTGAAATCATGGCCTTGTCTGTCATCGCGCAGACTGTGGGTGTATTCGCGACTCCAAGCCCAATCCTCACTTGGAACGCGCCACAACATTGAGCGTCCAGAGCAATCCGAACGGGTTGTAAGGAACAATGCGATATCATTGTTTAAGTATAAACCGTATGAAGAAGCTGCCCGTGGTCTTCCTTAGAGACTGTCTAGCTAAATCCTGGAAGTTCAAAGGAGGAAAGGCCCCAGCGAGATATCTATAGCTTCAATCTCTGGCTGCGCTCGGGGCGAGAAGCTTTAGATCCTGGCTATCTAGATCTCGAACGCCCTAGGCGATCAGGGTTGGTAGATATCCCACGGCCATATCTTCGCAATACGGACTCTGTACCTGCACTGGCAGAACAACATGTATGCCATGCATTGGACCACTTTCCAGGAACATCCATGGCTCGTATTGTGCTTCAACCAGGAAACATTTATCAGTCCGACTTGAAGACCATCCGGCTTTCGATAGAGAAAGATAATCTTGGATTTGGTGTCCAGCATCAGTTTTTGACGGGTTGGGCGGGCATTGCCCGCGTCGGCTTAACTCGTCACCGGCTGCAAATCAAAATTGCCACACATCATCAAACGGATTCTCGAAGGCAGCAGCATTCGACCAGTAATCCGCGATCCACCGAGTCTGGCTGGAAATTCGAATCCGAAAAACACGCTTGTTTCTACCCTGCTTTCAGAGCGCACCACACAGCTTTCAGAGATATGCTTTCTCAAAGTCACGAGAACCTTAAATCGCTGGCATATAGATCATGCGCAATAGCATTCGAAGCGGGTGACGGGGATCCCCAGTGTGAGCCTCTGCAATCCGTCGAGTACCAGGTCTTCGCAAGTTTAGTTGGGAACTCGGCAGAGGAAGGGCAAGCGCAACTCCAAAAGATCACCGGGCCCGGTTTAGTTCTATCAATGGACCGGAATGAAGATATGCAATTTAGGTGCACCAAGGAGAGAAAAACTAGTAGAGTGTCTGACAAGAGCAGAGCGTACGTGGCTTTAGGAAGTAATATAGGTGACCGGACGATGATGATTGAAAGAGCGTGCCAGGCAATGAGTCAGCGTGACATCAAGGTTCTTCGGACCAGCTCACTCTATGAGACGGAGCCAAAGTATGTTGAGAATCAGCGACCGTTCATAAATGGAGTCTGCGAGGTAAGTGCCCTTCCCTCTCTCCAACTCAATGTGGGGAATAAAAACTTACTACTCCTGGGCGTTGGCAGGTAGAGACATTACTCGGTCCCACCGACCTGTTGGTGGAATTAAAAGCCATAGAGATCAGCCTTGGTCGGACTAAAACTATAGAGAAGGGGCCTCGTAGTATAGATCTTGATATTATATTGTATGGCGACGAGATTGTGGAAAGGGATGATCTTTGCATTCCACATAAAGGCATCCGGGAGCGGGATTTCGTCCTGAGACCTCTTTGCGAGTTCGTCGTCCACTTTCGTATATTTGATGACACTAACTAAAGCTTCTAGTCTAATACCTGACGCAAGGCTCCCTTCCGAAAAGTACACGCCTACTTTTCGCAAGCTGCTAGATGCTTTGCCCGAGACGAAGTCTAAACTCTCTCCCCTCACTCCTCTGGGAACAGACGTTTCTCCTATTCTCTGTGAAATTACAACGCGACCTACTCATTTAATGGCCATCTTGAACCTCACACCTGACTCGTTTTCCGATGGCGGTGATCACTCCACAAATCCAAAGCTTCTGCAACCCATGCTACAGAGCTTTGTAGACGCCGGAGTCTCCATTCTGGACATAGGTGGACAATCCACCCGGCCTCGCGCCCCTGAAGTCAGTCCCGAGGAGGAGCTCGGCCGTGTTCTTCCCACCATCAAGTACATCCGATCCCAACCCACCTTCTCCAAATTGGCCATCTCAATCGACACCTATCGCGCATCTGTAGCTGACGCTGCCGTCGAGGCGGGGGCGAACATCGTCAACGATGTCTCCGCAGGACAACTGGACCCAGAGATGCTCTCCGTGATGGCAAAGCTAGGCTGCACTGTTGTGCTCATGCACATGCGTGGCACGCCTGATACGATGAATACAATGACCTCTTACCCATCAGGCATCATCGACGGGGTAGGCACCGAGCTCCGGGCCCGTGTCGCGGAGGCCGAAGCAGCGGGCATACGGCGCTGGCGCATCATGCTCGATCCAGGCATCGGTTTCGCAAAGGACGAAGCCCAGAACCTAGAGCTCCTGCGGCGTTTCGTGGAGCTGAGAGACTTTGAGGGTTTGAGGGGCTTTCCTTGGGTTGTAGGGGCTAGTAGAAAGGGCTTTATAGGCAGGATCACTGGCGTCAAGGAGGCGAATCAGAGGGTGTGGGGTACTGCGGCGGCGGTCAATGCGGCGGTGCAGGGGGGGGCGGATGTTGTTAGGGTGCATGATGTGAAAGAAATGGGTCAAGTCGTCAAGATGGCGGATGCGATATGGCGGGTATGAATGACTCCGAGTATGGGAATACAAAGCGAATGGCGAAGGAGGAGCCAATGGTGGCATCGAATTGGGGTGGCATTCGGATCTTCCAGGCATGGGTTCCAACGACTGGAGCTGCGATCTACAGCGTTGGTATTGTACGATTTCACGATTTTCGGTTTGTCATCTCCGAGAGCTGGCTGGTCCTGCGCTGTAGGGGATTTTCATCAGGAGAATGAAAAACACTACCACGTTCTACCGACTCGAATCGAACAAGGCGAAGAATCTTGTCAAACGAAAATCAGACATCTCAACCAACGAACCCTCCACCCTCCCAAGCTGCCTAAGAACTCCATCCCATGCGATAAACCAGGAAACGTCGCGCATTACTTTCCCACCATACATTTCAACATATCATTGTTCGTGAGCCATCTGCAGACTACCTAGCTCTCGGATCCCCCGTAAAAATACACACACCCCATCCCAAATCCCCGGCCCCAAACCCCTATCCGCGCACCACCCCCCTCATCACCACGCACCATCCCCCCCCTCACCCCCCACCCCACCACTACCTCTACTTTTTCTCCCCCCCTTGCGCCAGCTCCTGCGCCTTCTTCGCCTGCATCGCCTGCAATTTCTCCATCTCCCTCTGGCGGATATACATGTCCTCGCTCGCTTTCTCGCGGTTGGTGAAGGCGTCACTGGGGTATCGGATCAGCTGTCTGAAGGGGGCCAGGGAAGGGTGTTTGTGGGAGGGAGGGGGAAGGGGGAGGGATGCAGGGAGTGAGGGGGAAGGGAGTTAGGTGGATGGGGCAAATGGGGAGGGGATGTACCTTTGAGATTGACCGCCGGGGCAGGGGGCGCCGGTGTCGCCTGAGGGCATGGTTGGGTATGGAGGTGGGGGTGAAGGAGGAGAGGTAGGTGAAGGAGGGAGGTAAGGACGGAGAGGGGTGGGGGGTGACGTCAGGGCATGTGATGAATAGCTCTCAGTCTACCAAAACTCGTGAGCTCAGGAGATTGTAGCAGAAACACTCTGGAATAAGAGACAACAGAGATGTATAAGTCTCGCTGCTTCTGATATGATGTTTACTACTTCCGTCGTTTCTTTCGCCAAATAGAGGACGTTTCGAGCTTCATTATCTATGCCAAACCTTTGTCGAAAATTCGCTATTATACTTCCAGCAGACGATTTGCACACGCAGTCAACACGGCTATGAGACGCTGGGCCCGGTTTCCTTCAAGATTGACTCACAAAGCAAGTTGGCCTCTTATTGCGGAAGCCCAATCGGATCCTTTATATTCTGCATGATCCGGAAGGCCCTCAAGGACTCTGAACCATTCGTAGTACGGCTCGTGATTCTACGATCAAGCGTTGGTCCATGCCCTGACAAAGATGAAATCGTCGGCTTCAGTTCGTTCGGAGCCTGCCCTTGGCGTTAGTGTATATCGTTTACCGAGTCATTGCTCCAGCTCTCCACCTCACGAAGCGCCTCGAAGCTGCGGTGACCAGTGTCTGGGTCCAGTTCAGTCCCCAAACGGGGATAGTGTATCGCCGCGTCGTTATTTGGGGATGGGGTGGATCGACTCAAACGACTCAAAGGCCCTGATATACTGGGACACCGTCGCCTGCCTTCAGCTTCATTAAACCGGGGCAAAGTCAGCGGGCAGGTGACGATCAGTCCGAGACTAACTTCTACATAGGCCCAGGAGCCCTGCCAGGCAACGCTGTATGAAACGTCGGCATTTGGCCCACCCATGCGGACGGTATAGATGATCATCGTCACATTGGCGATGAAAGCCATGCAAATTACAATCTATCAGCAAAATGCGCTCTAGATCCGGGTTCAATTATCCACGACTTACACTAGACCGGTGGCAAACAGAGCACGATCCCAGCCATTTTCCGCTGGGGGATTTGCAGCCGCCATACCGATCTTGCTCGAAATACAAAAGCTTTAAACATCTTGAGAAGGACGGTCGTTTTGTTGTCGAGACAACGACCCTCCGTGACAAGCGGTTTCCATATCTTCTCCCTTGGAGTACAAGCTGGCCATCTTGCACAGTCATCGAATTTTCGGCGCAGTAGCCACTTTCGATCCTGCCTCTCGAATGCCCTTGGCTTCAGACGACCCCAATTTCAAAAGGTAGCACCACAAGCTAGACCAGGTTCTGCGTGTAGATCCATGTCCTACCTCTTGATCGCTCCAAATTCGGCCTTGCCTATTCGTTGTAGCATTGTTGAGTGCTTAGGATTCGGGATAAACGTGTCTTCCGGCTTGAAACCATTTTGCTCGTCTCGAACTGCTTTGCCTGCGCACCCTCAGATGAGTCAACAGAGTTCGATTTGCTACTCATGATGAGATATTAGCCACTGATCCAGGCCCTGAGGCGGGAAATCATCATATATGGTCTCCCAGCATCCCTTCGGTGCATAGAAGGTCTCGTGCATAACACCCTTATATGGATACTTCTTCGCATTATAGTTGTTCTGGCCCAGGCGATGCGTAGCTGAAGCCGAGAATTCTTGAAGGCCCTTAAGATCCTTCCAATATGACAGCCAGATTGTGGGAGTCCTTTCGCTGTCCGAGTAATCGACCAAGGTGGCGGTTCTTCCGAGATCTGAGCAGAGATAAGATACATAGCATAGCAATGTGTAAGCGCAAACAGGAAGAGACATTGCAACTCACAGCCCCATTTTGTGCGATTTCTTTCAGCCTCGCGCCATATGTCTTGGAACACAGCATCGATGTCTGCAGCACCGGGCGAAAGCTTACCGAAAGGACTATGGGATGTCAGGAGGTCATTGTCGGTTTTCAAACACGCAATCGTGACACAGCTAGAGACATAGACTGATTGGTGCGTGCGCCCAGCACAAACATAACAGGGCCATCCGGTCCATCATTGACACCCGGGGCAATGTCTGGCTCAGGCAGTGACGCTGTCCATCGTCCGCGCATCGGAGTTGTATAGCTGCCGGTGCGGAGACGTAGAGTGTCAAGGATCATCTTTGCAAAGCAATGAAGGAGATAGAAAAAGGGAGCATTTTTAACCAGCTAAAGTGCAAATACAATTGGCCTGTTACCAGCAGCGCGGCTCCCATAGCCATCCAAGTCGAGATCTTGAAATCATTGGGTTCCAGCAACTCGTTGAGTGTGCCTTTCAGCGTCGAGTAGAGAGACTCGGTGGCCATACTGCTTGCTCTGCTGTCAGACAAGGACTTATATCCGAATCACGCTTGACAATGAATGTAAGATCCAGCGATGGAGGCTTGTCAAACAACAGGACGATTAAACACCCAACCGAGATTATGTGAGTAGCATGATACAGCGCCCTGCCGATGAGGGGGAGTTCTCGAGTTTCGATGGTGACAAGTAAGGCTGTCAGACGCCGTCGTATTCACTTCGGAACGAACCCGCGGCTTGTCGGGCCGATACTCCCCTGGACCGATAAGTGGGCCATCCCTATCAGTGGGCCACCCGCCTAGCTCTAGGCCTTATGGGGATACCTCGGGGCCTAGAGGGGCTTAAAGAGGCCCAGAGCTAGGCGGGTGGCCTACTGATAGGGATGGCCCACATATCGGTCCGGGGAAGTAGTCTGTACGATCCTGCTAAGTGCTAAGTAAGTCTGGGAAAGCGGCGAAGACCCGCAGGCGCGTGAGACGCGCCCCAGTAACATATCCCTCCCTTCAGCATTGTCGTCCACTCCATTCACTTCCCAGAGTCGCGGATAATTATGGAAAAGCCTTCAAGAAGCAAGAGCGTTGTGGAAAAGCCTACCACAAGCCTACTTGATCGCCTACCATTCGAGATCCTCTATATGGTCTTCGCTAATCTCAAGCCACAAGATGTCACCCAGATGCGTCTAACCTGCGGATCACTCGCCGACATAGGTTTGCACCATCTTCATTGAAACTTAAGGCCTAGAGAGGTGTGCATGAGATGCTTGATAGATCTAACACTACTGAGAATCTAACTACGCTTAAGTAGACATGAAGAACAAAGAGATCTAGATCATCAGTCGTTACAAACACCAAATAGCAAATGCAGGCATCAAACACGTGACACAAACAAGTGTGCAGGATAGACAAATCAACAATCTTCTCTCCGAAGTACACCTTATCTTCAAATCATCCAGTTTTGAGCGGATGCGACAGATCTCACGGCACCCCATTGTCAGCCAAACGGTTAGGTCTCTCTATTACGAAGCAGAAGTAATCCTGCAATGTCAAAATCTCAACGCCTGGAAAGAATGGATTCAGAACCCCACTGTGCTCGCCGATCTGGCTGTAACCCATCCAAGGGACCGGAAGTCACCCGCAATTCTTCGACGTTGGCGAGAACAGCAAGATTTACCGCGTCCTTGCCGTTCAAAGAAGGAGCTTAGGAGAGCCTATGCAATTACGGCCAATACGCTGCAGATCAGCAGATGATAATCCGTCATGATCACAACTCGGACCTAATCCGGGATGCTTTTCGCAGATTCCCACATCTGGATTCCGTCCACATGGTCAGAGAACGTCACATGTCCGACTGCAGCAGGTATCTTGTACGCGAATTTGAAGCTGGCATGCGAATTCCACACGACAGACAAAGTCAACTCTCCCAGGTGGAGTGTGGTGTGTCACAGCTGCTGTCACTGCTACTAGGAGCCGTTTCCACAGGCCGAAAATTGAGGCGCGTGACATGCGACCAGGTACACTGGACTTTCTTTATTCAAAGACGCAAGGTACTTGCGGAAACTCGTCTTGCAGTCGAGCATCTCAATTTCTTGCATCTGAGAATCTTTACTTGCCATGAAGGAATTCATGGTCGTGATGACGATACGATCTGCGCGAACTTACAGCATGGCTCTCTTCGAGACTTCATCGCTGCGGCGCCGCACCTCAAGGACTTAAACATTGGCGCGAACCCTGTATACCGGCATCTGCCTCCAATATCCCTTGCCGATGCCGTTGGTACACGTCGCTGGCAGTTTCTCGAGCGTGTGACCTTTGCGCACCTCTCAACCCGTGAAGAGGACCTTCTAGACTTTTGCGACAGCCATGCCAAAAATCTGATTCATCTTTCAATCATCGGATTGACGTTGACAAGTGGATGCTGGCAGCGGGTGTTTCAACGAATCCGCAAGGCTCTGCGTTTCAAGAGTGTTCAGATTCCATTTATGCAAGAGAGCTCTTTGCAGAATCACTGCTGCAAGATTCCGATAACGACGCATTCTGGTTCGCCACTGCCTTGTCGCCTATCGCATCATATCTGAACGCACACGTAAAAGGGACTCAATGCACCGCCTTGCTCCTTCTATGTTCTGCGATTCGATCAGGTCAATGCAGGTTCTCTAATCGACAATGTCACCATTTTCCCCGCATGAAGTTGTGAACGCCAGATTTGTAGGTTATCCATCAACATTTACGACCGAATACATGACGCTGGCGCTTACTGGTCCTCCGAGCGTCTCCAGTCCAGAATCGTGACCAGTCTGTCAAGAAGATTGCCGGCGCCATCAGCCTGCCTAGCTGACGGTGACTAGAAAAAGATATCCAGGCTGAGGGTTCTCAATGATCATTGTAGCCCTCAAATCGTCTGTCCCTTCCGGCAGGGGCTGCATCCTAGTCGAAAAGCACCGCTCACAATGTACCTCGTCAACTACAGACATCGCACCTATCACTCTCCGAGCAACCTCAGTCCGTCGCTCCAAGGCCTCTAGTCTGAGAGAGTTCGCGACTTGAACCGACCTACGTGTACTGTCGGACACTAGGGCATTGGCAGATATCGTGCCAGCGCCCGCTGGATAGGGAACAGTATAAGTCTTAGTCTCGCGCCGATACGAGTACGGGAATGGGGCGAAATTCCGTGTGTCAACGCAGTAAGCTTTCCCCTCAGCAATCGAGCGCCCGGTATCGGCGCAGACTTCGTTGGGGCCGCATGATTGCGACATCTCGTCTTCGATCTGGGCGTTATTGGGGTTATGGCAGATCACTCGCACCAACTGGAGATTAAGGTGATGAGCGCAGTGGGACTCTGAGAAGATCTAGCCGTGCATGCGAGTTGCAGTGCAATGGTTCATGAGCCGGGACTCATCAGGTCTGGTGACTAAGGAGTTGGCGGAGGTGGTGTTGAGGTAGTAGTGCAGAGAGCTGAAGGGTACGGTATCGCTGTGGTTTAAGGGGTTGGTGGGCTGCGATATGCCAGCCGGTGGTGCGGCTCTTGACGAGAGGTCAGTACATCATTGCATACTATCGATCAGTAGTGGACTCACGGGCTAATCTTTCCCTGGCCCAAAGATTGCTGGCCCGAAGACACGCACACTAACCAGATACCGAGGAGAACGGATTCGAGCATGAGGCCTGCCATTGCAATTGACCGCGTGGAAGTCTCGACGGATCTCGTTTTACGTCAGACAGGGAAAATGTTTCTGCCATGGGAGAGGCTCCGACCTCTTATAGATCAAAAGGTATGTCGGACATGAAACCTAGTGGCGATAAGCGACGAAATGTATGCAAGCAAGCACAGAATGATCTGCAGGTGAAGCGGAAGAGGATCTTAGAACCACCCACCAGGCCGGAACTTTGACCCTCTTTGCTACAGGTTCGGACATGCCATGGTCTCATCTGCTCTCCGAATGTGGAGTCGCAAATTCGTGGAGAAAATATCGTACAAAAAATCGTGCTAAGTATCCGCCCTTCATCTCCTGTTTCTATTCCTTCTCTATTCGATTCTCCTATTCGTAACTACACGACTCATCGCCTTCTTATCTCCCCAATATCGGCATCACCATCAATCAAACATCTACCTGCACAAACCCTTCAATCCATGCGCGGCCACGGTACACTCAATACTTTCGTCCGCCCATCGCCATACCATCGCGTCATTCCCACGCAATCTATCTTCTACTTCACTATGAATTTGTTTTGGCCAGGGTTCTGACTTGATAAGTACTGATCATCCCCGTAGTTCACCTCTTTAGCCATGGGTTCTCACTGGTCAACGAGGCCATCGTCACTTGGTCAGTCCGTTCCGTCTGCTTGTGGCTGGAATGACGCACCGCTTCTTCGTGCAGGGCCCCCATACGGAAGCGGTGACGGGGAGAGCATTAAGCTCTGATGACCGTTCCGTTCACAAAACCTAAAACTACCCAGGCCCGGCACGAGAGAGTCTGTATGATTGAAGGGTGTCCCCAGAGAATAAACTGATGGGCTGTGATTCCACCAGATCTCCTCCGAAGTACGCAAGTGCCTCCCCTCTCATAAGCTCAAACATAGAATCGGATCGAAATTTCCTTCCATTCTCAAGAAAACAGGTCCTAGTTTGGCCATCTTCCATCATGCACACGCTCTACTCTGCCTTCTTACCTCCAGACTTTCCACCACTGTTCTCATTTAACTCTGTTGCCACGCAGAGTCTTGTCACTGTCACGCTCGTCGAACACCAGAAGCCCGGAGCCAGGCACAAGCATCTGAAACCCCATTGTGCAATTTGCAAAAACCCTTGACATTGAATTAAAACGGTCTCACCGAATAATCTATCAGTAACAAGCCAAGCCACCAAACTAAAGGGCCAGGATTGTCCGAAGTTTCGCTCTTCGCCTTATCTCCCTACCACTTTACCTTCCTGTCCCTCTCTTCAAGAGCGCAAAAATCACCACCAGAACATATTACCAAACCCCTTGATATCTGGCCTTCAATCACGAAGCCAGGTCTCCTATCAGTCGATTAACATCCATTGCTACAGGCATATAAGTCAAGCACCACACCAAGATCACGCTCAACCACCCTCTATTTCTTATCCAGCCTTTCGCTTCGACCGCATTCACAAAATCACTTCTTCCCTTCCAAGCTTCCCACGGAGCCAACCATCCCTCCCTCTCGCATATAGTCTACAGACCACTGACGAATTTCCGGAGATCGTGACCTCGGTGTCTTTAGAATCTACATCGAGACTACCATTTCACCCTCCCTCTCTTCCTCCCTCTTTCATTCCGCTTGTCCTCATCCTCTCTCGGTCTCAATGCGCCACTCATCTACCCACCCCTCTGTCCATCATACCCCAACCTACTCTCTCTCTCCCTCCCACACGCATATCCCCCCGACCCCCTCCAGCCTATTCAAGCGCATCAAAAAGGTCCTGTGCGCAAACGGCGTCGGGCAACCAGCGTGAGTGACATTTTACAAACCTGGAAGTGAAGAGAGATATAGAAGAACGGCGATGTCAGAGGGGATAGAAGCCCGTACATCAAAACCTTCTAATTTCCATTCTTTATCGGCCGTGCAAGTGCGGCTGTCAATGATGAAAAGCAGAGAGTACAAATAACAAATTCAAGCTGATGTTGGAGTCGTCCCAGGCGCTGGCGTAAATGCATGCTAAGTTCGCTTGGCAGCGGTTTTTGTGGCTTCGTCATTTGGAATTCTTCTGTTCATGTTACTAAGTTTCTCTAATAGATTTGCGTTTCGGTGGTGGGTGATCGCTGGTCGTTCGATCTATTGCTACTTCGTCGACTGGGTTTTCTGCAGTGTAGAACAGATGGGTCTTTCTTCGCCAGCCCTCGGAGACAGGACCCTGCCAACGTATGGGAATGGGTTCTGCTAGTTTGTTTTATTTGCAAACAAGCTACAACAATATGCTAATCGCAACTAAACCCGCCACACTCACTCAACCTCTCAACCCATCCGCCCCAATTCTCTCCCCCTCCTCCCCTCCACTCTCCCCCTCTCCCCCCCTCACACCCTCAACTAAGACCCAGCTCCCGATAAAAAGCCTCGCTGCTCGGCTCCCTCCCCAGAAACCCCTTCAGTGTCTCCATCTCCTCCTGGCTCCCGCCCTTCTCAAGCACTTGATGCCTGTACCGTCTTCCCTCCTCGGGATTCATGGGATCCTTAGCGAAGACGCTGTGGAACATGTCGGCGCTGTAGACTTGGCTGCTGAGGTAGCCGTAGTAGCCGGCGTCGTAGCCGCCGATTAGGTGGCCGAAGGTGGCTTCGCCGTGGCCTGGGGTGGGGGGTTAGTGTGGGGATGGGTATCAGTATGGGAATGAACAAGAAAGGACTTGTCAAAGGGACCAAGGGGCGAAGTGAAGGGAGCAAGACATACCCCAATCCATACCCCCACCCAGCACTTCCGGCCCATCAATCTGCACAATATCCTTCCTCAATTGGTTATACAGCTCGCTGACCTTCATATCCTCCACCTCTTGATGGCTCTTCGGCTCATGCACCGTCATATCGAAGATCCCGAAATGCAGCTGCCGAAGATTGAACAACGCATCATTTACATGTTTCGTCCGTATCAAATTCTCGATCATCTCATCCGGTAACTTCACATCCGGTTTCTCCTCCCCTTCTTTGGCTTGCTCCCGCCACGCCACTTCGTATTCGCGGCTTAGATGGCTGTAGTGGTGGGACAGCGCTTTCAGCTGGCTGGGCGTCCAGCACCAGTTTTCGAGCATTTGCGAGGGCGCCTCGACGAAGTCCCGGACGGTGTTGGTGCCGTGGAAATGGGAGTAGATGGTTTTGCTGACGAGGTCGTGGATGCCGTGGCCGAGTTCGTGGAAGAGTGTGACAACCTCGTCGTGTTTTAGCAGACTGGGCTTCTTGGGCGTGGGTTTCGAAAAGTTGCACACGAGTGCTGTGCAAGGGTAGTGGCGGTTGCCCTTTTCGTCGATGAAGCCGGGCTGAAGGTTGAAGTTCGCAGCATGTCCGTATTTCCCTTCGCGAGGGTGGAGGTCGAGGTAGAGGTAGCCGACGAACTGGCTGCCTTGGTCTTCCGAGTCCCAGACGCTGAAAACCTGTACGTCCGGGTGCCACGTTATGTCTTCGGCTTTGCCGGACGGCGAGATGGATGTCCGGTCGGAGCCGGTGATCTCGACAAAAGTGAGGCCGAAGAGGGTCTCGAAGATTTCGAGCATGCCGCGAATGGAAGTCTGCAGGGGGAAGTACTCTGCGATTTTCTGCTGATCGAGAGAGTAGTCTTTTGTTAACATGAGGGTGTCGTAGTATCGGTTGTCCCATAAGAAGTAGTTTCCGTCGAGTTCTTTCTCTAGACCACGGTCCTTGAGATCTTGCTCTTTGAGCGAAGTAAGTGCTTTACGCTCCTTGGCGCCCCCTTCAGTCAGACGTTTGCGAAGGTCGCCGAGGAAGTCATCGACGGTCTTTGGAGTCTTTGCCATCTTGTCCTCAATCTTGAAGGCAGCATGATTAGGGTAGCCCAGTAATCGAGCAGCTTCATCACGGAGCACGATTGATTCTTTGAAGATGGGAACGTTCTGATTCAGCTTGTTCTCGTTTTCGACAAAGACCTTCCTTCGTGTTTCTGCGTTCTTGGCATACTTCATGGTAGGGAACAGATCGGGGTATTTGAAGCTCAACTTCAGCTTGCCAGCGTCCTCGCCGTCGCCCTTCTCTAAGCCTGACACAACATCCTCTGGTACACCATCGAGCTCCTCCCCGGTGAACCATAGTCCACCATTCTCCTCGTTGAGGTTCTTTTGGAAGACGATACTCAGCTGACTGAGCCTCTTTTTGATCTCCTTGAACCTGTCTCGCTTCGGCCCTGCAGGTATCCCTAAGCCATTGCGTATGTAGCTTTTATGCTCCTTCTCCAATAACCTCTGCGACTCCGGATCCAGCTTCGTCTTCCCTTGCTCTGCCTTCTGTAGCGCCGCGTCTACAAGCTTGAAGACCTCGTCTCGCATGGACGACTCGATTGAGAAGTCATCGAGGAGCTTCTCCGCCTCGGTCGAGGAGTTCCGTAGATCTTGATTTGTAGAGACCGATTGGTAAAAGCCAATGATATGAGTTTCTAGCGCCATGGTGTTCTCGTCGTGAGCCATGGGTGACAGAACGTCCTGGAAAGCTGCATTCTTAGGCTTCACTTCTGCGACTATCTTATCCTGCAGCTCTCGCGACTGGTCAATCAGCCTTTTGGTGTCGTCTATAATTGACTGAGGTGTCCCTGTAAAGGTTGGGGGGGCTTGAGGCGGTGTCTTGAACGCCTGCGGTGCCATGGCAGCAGTCGTGAGGGGTCGGAAAGAGGTGTAGGTAGGTCTTAAACTAGAAGGTGCCTTGCCGCCGAAGGGTTTAAGCTGGTTGGTGATTGCGGAGATCCTTCCAACGAAGCGAGAAGGAGGAGCCAGAATGATGGCGAGGGGAACGAAGAGTACGATGGAGATAAGCAAAAGCCTGAGCGGCGTCGAGACCGCCAGCTTGATGGCGGCACTATGTACGCAATGCGCAGTGATTACACCCCTATTGCCCGCGTTGACATCACGAAAGTTGCCATCCGTAAAGTAGGATGTATGGAGCACCGAAGGGTTTGAATCCAGCTAGAGCACGGAGTTAATCAATCATCAATTGCGAGTCCCTGCATGAGAAGCACGTGCAGGTCAAAGCCCTAGCTTTCATTCGCTAACCCTGAGCTAAATGCAGATTGGAGCTTTGGGCTACATTTAGTGAACCTCTTCCATCGATAAGCTTCCATGCCCCATGATATCCTCCGTAGGCTTGTCCGTAGGAAACGCCAGATGCCTCATGATTCTTCATCAGGCCCAAATTCCCTAGCGCGAGGGCCCAAAGCAGAGCCGCGGTTGTTGTTCAACGATGGAGTAAGCCTCAATTCGACCGTAGTTTCCAGCTCTCTCGGAAAATAGATCTTGTTCTTGCGGATGAGCTCCTGGAGTTCTTCCTCCTCGATCTCCTGCGCGAGATATCTGCAGTTGTCGCAGGGTCGTGCAAATTCTTTGTTGGCCAACGAGCGTTTCCCGCATTGGCAGTGATATGGTTTGACATTGTTGAGGCGATGGTTGCAGCCGTAGACGACCACGCAGCAACACATTTTGATTTAAAGCCGCTGATCTTGAATTGGAGGTCTGCTTGTGTCTTTGTGTGGATAAGCTATGATTTTGATGTCAGTAAGCGGTGTATATGCTTATGGCAAGGGGTCTTGGGTACCTGAAAGACCTGGCGTGTTTGTTGTTGAACAGCGAACAATCAACGCGCGACTATAAGTCAGGCGCGATAAACAGTTGTAGCTTTACTGACATATGTGAAAACACGAAATGACGCATCACCGAAATGACGCGTTGGCCACAGTTGTTAAGGAATGACAAAGACCATCCCCCCATACCTACCTATCATCTGCACCTGCAAATCTGAGAACGAAGCATTCTATCAGTTCATCTTTCGGTCGTGAAGCAAAGAGAGTGTTCAAATTGCAAGTCAGAGGTAGTAGGAAACAAGATCCAAACACTACGATGCCCTATCTGTCCCAAGAGCCTGCAGTAAGGGTGAATTATCCCACTGCTCGCTCTGCAGTTTTCTCACTTCACCACTTGTGATGTCATCCATGCTAGGATCTTCACTAGGCAAAGTTGAAGGAGTCGGACTCATTGCAATTCTAGGTCTGCTTTTGAAAACACTAGCATACTCCACATCATCACTAAAGAGCTTCTTGGGTGGCGTGTGCTTCTCGGGATCTCTTGGTCTCGCTGGCTGCTTCCTGGGGGTCTCAAATTGATTCGTGGGAAACTGCTTTGATGAATGGTGCTTGTGAACCGATTTGCGTGGCTCGGTAGCGAGGTTGGACATTGACTGGCGGGTACGCTCCAGCAGCGTAGCCTTCATATCAGGACCTACAGCTGGTCTGACTACCAACGAAGCTCGAGGCGCATGCGACAGTGGTGGCGGCATGGAGGGAGCATCAGGCAGAGCGTGATAGTGAGACGACGTGAATGCCATTGATTGTCTTGTGCGCTCGGCTAATGAGCGTTGGCCTTTGAGAGGGGAGGGCCCTGCGTTCATAGTCAAGGAAATAATTTCTGCGGCAAGCAGCTCATCTTCATCGTACTCGGTATCTGGGGTGTCGTTCGCTTTGCTGTTGGTGTCTACCGTGTAGCGGCTGGAGGAATTCTGAGCCGTTGGAGACTTCGTCATTTGCGAAGGCTTATTCGGTTTTGGGGCCCGACGATCCTTGTCAGGGGATAAAAACATTTTTAGATTTTTGCTGCCTTCTAATCGCTCCCAGGGGTACCTACCACTGGTGGAGTCTCGATGGTACGTATCAGACTTTTCCGCCTGTCTGGTGGGTTTCTTTTGCTCATCTTCCGAGGGCTTCTCCAACTTTGGTGCATCCTCTAGGCGAGGAGTCAACTGAGCTATAGGTCCCGAATGTAAGACTTCCTCTTGAGCTGGTCGATGGCCCCGTTTCCTCGGTTCGTCCACGTCTCGAAGCTCGTTCTTCAATGAGTTGATGAGCCTCTCATACTCGATTACCTCAGGGAGTTCATCTACATCAGGGTACTGTAAGGACTCTGGTTCTTGAGTCTTTTTGGGGTCCACAACCAGGTCTTTGTGAGCATTAAAGCTAATGCCAATGATCGCCGTTGGTTTGGGGCCTGCAGACGGGACTTTGCTGGCAATGAATTCACTGGACTCGTTCGTAATTTCAATGCGGAATTGCTTCCATCCCTGAAGCCTTGCCTCTTGGTCGGCAATTCTAGTTTCTAGGTCCTGTAGTAGCCCCTTAGACTCGGGTCCTGGATTGGATGCTGGTGATCCTCCTTGGACTCTTCTCCACGTGAGCTCGAAAGGTATATCAAGAAGCGGGTCATGCGCTACTTTTGCGTCACCGTCTACTAAGACTTCCAGCCACTGAGTATTACCATTCCAGTAGAGGCCGATCTGCTTCATCGCTTGCTGCATCTCCTCTCTGCCCACTTTCGTCCTGTCATCGGTCTTTCTACGGGAGTCCAGGCTTGCTCTACGCTGCTCCAGCCGGTCCCTCCTCCCATTTAAGACATCCTGGAAACTGGTATACCTTTCTCGTAACTGCTCCTTACGTCGCAGCAAGGCGATCAAAGACGCTCTGTGGGCAATGGCTAGTGGGAGTAGCGACTTCTGATCACTCTGGCTCAATTTTGTAGCGAGAGCAAAGCTCCTCGAGATAGCAGGTCTCCCATCCTTCTTGGCAGCTAGAACCTTTCGTAGCACGACAGTCGAGAATGAAGATAGTACTTCCTCAAACTTTTCCCCTCTGCACTCATCCAGCATCGTCTTCCGGATCGTGACATCCTTGCCAAGTACGCCGTTCTTCTTCAGCTCGTTGAGACTTCTGAAAAGCGCGGCTTGTAAATTAAGAGACTGGAGGGGTGCGAGGGGAGGAAAGAATGGCTTTAGTTTCTGAAATAACTCGTCAACGGCTATCCTTGCTCATTTCTCAGGATCTTGCATCTACATTCTTCGTCTCCTCAGCGTCCCAGATCTCGAATAATCGGTATAGTGCCCATTCGATGCAGCGGATACGATTCTTCTGATTTTGCTGGGCTTCCTTGGTGCTGAACACATGGGCTGTGAATCCAGGCCAGTCAGGGGATTTGTCAAGGTCCAGTAGCCGGAGGTTCGTAGCAAAGGCTGAGACAGCGGGAGACGCATAAGGTGGCATGGTGGGTCCTTGCGTCTTGCTCTTTCTTTGAAGAACCGGGTAGAGGCATGATATTGATGTTTGCTTGTGATTGCTCACGAGTGCAGCGTTTGACCGTGACCAGGTTGTTTGTTGTGTTGCAAACGTCGAGACATCAATTGGATCAAAATCCACAGTGAAAGCTGCCCAAAGGGTCTGAGTCGAGCGCCAAGCGACCAATTGGTTCAAGTGGGCCTCCAATTAAGCTTTGTGCCTGTCGGTTACCCGGAGCCGCCGCTAATCATAGGGAGCCTTGGGCACATGAGGCCCTGTACGCGTTTGTTGACATCCTTTGGTTTGAACTCTCCTGCTGCCTCAAACGCCCACTTGATGCGAAACAACGTTTTTATAAGACATGGATTTCATATAAAACCACGCTCAATCCACCCTCTCACCTCCATATCCAAAGTTCCTCCCTAAGGCAGCCAACGCACATCTTCCGCAGCGAACCATGGCTTCAAACAGTCTCAACCCTTCCTCCTCCACCAACCACACCACCCCCCCAACCGCTCCAATAAACCCTCACGCCCCCTGGTCTGTCTCCACCGTCCTTTCCACGTTCCCCCACCCACCACCTTCTGCACCCACCTCACCTGTACCCTTCTTCCACCTCTTGGAATGCTTGAAAACCACCCCCCGTGAAGGATGGCGCCGCTTCGGCATAAACCATGGCGAATCCATTGCGGACCACATGTACCGCATGTCCATCCTGACCTTGCTGTGCCCACCCTCCCTCGCCTCCCGCCTCAATATCCCGCACTGCACGAAGATGGCGCTCGTCCATGACATGGCAGAATCACTCGTCGGAGACATAACGCCGCAGGATGGGGTGCCGAAAGTAGAAAAGAGTAGGCGGGAAGCGACCACGATGGATTTCTTAACGACAGGTGGGTTACTGGGGCAGCGCAGTGGGGCGGAGGAGGCAGGAAGGGGGATCAGGGATGTGTGGCAGGAGTATGAGGATGGGAAGACGTTGGAGGCGCAATTTGTGCATGATGTGGATAAGATGGAGCTGGTCCTGCAGATGGTGGAGTATGAGCGGAGTAATGAAGGGAGGATCAACTTGGAAGAGTTCCGATGGGTGGCCACGAAGATTGAGTTGCCGGAGGTGAGGGAGTGGTGTGAGGAGGTGCTGAGGGAGAGGGAGGAGTATTGGACAAGCATTGGGAGGCCGGAGGTGGGGAAGAGGTCGAAGAAAGAAAGAGGTGCAGGTTAATGGAGTTTGATACCCATGATTAGACGCTTATTGCTAGAGAGGAATAGAGTACAGACGGTCGCGATACCATACTGATGTCCAATCCCAAACCACCGCACTGACTACGTTTTTTGCTCTCATTGTCTGCGCTCGAAACCTCGAACTTGACTCAAGCGAACAGCGCAAAGAGAACAGCCGCCGCAGCAACAGCTCGCCAGATATCACACACCCTTCCTGCTGCCGCACCCTGAAAGGCTTCATATTGACCCACACGCGACGTACCAGTCGGCAACGCCATTCCGGTTCCGTTCACCGTCGCATAATATGGCCAAGTACCATTTCCACTGCCCAACCCTCCGTTGGCAATGTAAGCAGGTGTAGGTGTAGGCACAAGCTGAGCATGCTGCAAGCTAGGGGCGTAGGTAGTGGAGGTGTTGGATGAAATCACAGGCGTTATACCAGAGGTAGGGCTGGAGGATGTAGTGGAGGCAGTGACAGAAGAGATCCCAGTCGCGCCGGAGATGGCGAATTGAGGCGAGTAGTTGATGTAGCCTGACTGGACAATAGAGAAAGCGTACCAACCCGCAGGTAGGCTGGCGGAAGGCGTCCAGGAGTAAGGCGAGGTGGAAGTTGCTAGAATACAGAGTCAGTAGTTGGCCACTTACGTGCGGATCGAGCTTCGGTGTTTCAAAGATGTTGCTTTTAAGCAGAAGCGGGCATGTAGTTTGGAGGCTACTTACTCGCTATATCAGTGACTTTTTGCAGGTTGCTTGGTGACCCATTCATGAGTGATATGGTAACCGGCTAAATGAAAGAGGCGTCGGCATCATAGCCATGAGATGATAGATCACAGACCATAAGGGCTGTGAGTAAGAAACAACTTACCTCACCATTGCCGTACCAGCTAATGGCGAACGGAGATCCTGCGGTGACAGTGTAGTCTACAATTATAAAAGAGATGCTTTGCGCACGAACGTGACCTGGATGACCGGAGAATGCAAGCAGAACCCAGAAGACGATCGAAAGCGCCCCAGAAATGGCCATGTCGGCTAGAGAACGTGAGGGTTCACCGCTGGGGGAAAATCTGCTGGTGTTGAGATGGGAGCTTCAACGCGATGCGGGCTTAATGATAGTGACTCTTGATCTATGATGAACAATGAAATGATATGGTCAGTGACTGGAATCAAAAGGGAGCTCTTGTTGTGGAAGGAAGGAGCATTCCACGTCCTGTTGTCCTGTGTTTCACTGGAATGTCAGCCCTACCGATACTCTATCGCGAACCTTTGCTCGATTTGCGGGTACAGTCGATTCTATGGGTGTGGATAATGGTAATACTTCTAGCCGGACAAGCCTCTCTTCTCAGACTCCGAGAAGAATATAATCTGTTCATCGCGTTAGTGAAGGGCCATTGTCAATTCAGAAACGCTTATGGCTTACCATTCGCCACAGTTTCTTAACCAGGACTTCTGCTTCTTCGTCCAGAGCCTGTAAGCACGATGTGTTAGCATGAATCTAGTAGAGAAATCAGATGACACTCTTACCCCTTCAAGCTGTTCCACCAGGGCATCGGGCGAGCTTCGCTTCCTGATTTGATCCTCCACCACGTCAACCAACATCTGCTCCTGAACACCTAGGTACTCCATGATTTTCTTCTCGACGAAGGGTTTGAGCTGTTCTCCGAGGATGGTCTCATCCACAAATTCCCATTTGACAGGCCAATTCCATAGCCCTTCTTTGTCCGAAGGTATGTCAGCGGCTAACTGTCGAGCTGCTTGTTTCCTCTCTTCTTCCGTGAGCCCCATCGCATCAGCCGCGCTGTCGAACTTGATGGGTATAAGCGTCCGCTTGGCAGATGTATCAGCATCTTCTTCGTCTTCCAACAAGCCTTCGACTTCAGCAACCGTTCTACGATTGCTTGCAGCAGCTTGAGCTTTCTGGGCTGCTGCACCGAGCGATAATTTGAAGCGCTGTGGCTCTCGAGGTGTCTGACCTCGTGACTCGATTTCGATAGCTTGTCGGTTGAGGAAGTCGTCAGCCATGCCTCTGGCTTGTTCTCGTTGCTGCATCTCCCTAGCTTTCTCCCTCTCTTCTGCTGTGCGATCAAGCTCATCGAGATTCGCTTCTCTCGTTCGGAAAGCAGCTCGGTTACGTATCCACAAGCTTCGATCGAGGTAGTACTCTTCGACCCTTCGGCTTGCTTCGGTGTCATCGTTCCATTCTCGTAAGCGCTTGGCGACCGCTTCCTTCTCTGCGTCACGATGCGCCTGATCCTCTTTGTCTCTAGCCTTCTCCCGTTCCACGGCCGCTGTTCGACTCCGCTCTCGGTTCAGCCATCTTCGCTTCTGATCCTGATACATCTTTTCGAGCTCCGCATCTTTCGTCTCTTTTTTCCTTCGTTCGATCTCCTCGTCAGTTGCATCACTATCTTCGTCTTCTCTGTCGATGAGACCTGCGGCGCCAGCCCCGTTGATGCCACTTCCATTCACAAATGTTACACCCTTCTGGTAGTCTTGAGGTAGCTGCGACCCTTGATAGCCTTTCGGTCCAGCAGGAGCATTGGGCACACCTCTGTCACGAGGCCCGATAGGGATGCCATTAGCTCCACCGACAGGGCCACTAGGAGCAGACAGAGGCGGTGACGCCAAGCGACTTGGTCGTGGCTGGGCCATATTTCGTCTTCGTTCCTGTGCTTCAATCTCCTCTTCTCTTCTCAAACGCTCCAAGTCACGTCGGGTGCTGCGGTCTCGGAAAGCTGCGATTTCCTTAGCCACTGTCTCACGCATTTCGGCGGGTATATCAGAGAGCTCATCGTCGACCGTAAGGGGGATTGTGACAACTTCTTCGCCTTGCTGTCCGTCGCCGTTCTGTAGGAAGAACTCGCCTTCACGGTCCACGGCGGACATATCGTTTTGTTGTGTTAGAGCCGATGGATTCGAAAGATCGGCAAGCACCCTAGCCAATGAGCTTTTAGCAGCATCCAGTCGTAGTTGAGCTTGTATAGGGTCCTGATCTCCCCTCGATGCTTGGTAGCTTTCCAGATAACTCAATGAAGCATCATCAATAACAACCTGGAATGATACGTCAATCCACTGAGTTGTAGGAATGGCAATGGGGGAGCTTACCAGAAGTTTGGCTTTCTCGATCTTGGTGTCCTCAGAGTCTGCTTCCTCCTTCACGCCATTGGCTGCCTGCTGCTTGATAGGAACCTCCACGTCTCTCAGCACATCTACGGCTGTAGCTAGGCTTTCGGGATCTTCGTACTCTGCAAAGCCAAACCGGCAAGCCTTGTTGTCCGCATCCATAGCCCTAACCCAGCGCCGTAGATTTCCCGCGCATTGTAGAATTCGCTCGATGCCATCATCTCCGCCAGCACCCTCTGTGATGCCACCAACAAATATCGTTCTCAGGATCTCGTCTTTTGTAGGGGGCACTAGTTGCATCATGCTATCCCGTAGAGCTTGTCTTTGTGCGTCCATGCCCATTCCAGCACCCAGGCCAGGCCGTGCTGTCCTCTGATCCATACCACTCTCACGGCGGCCAGAATCTCCACCTAATGAAGTTGCAGGCTTTGTGGGTCCGGTTGTGCCAAGTCGTATTACTGGCGCATTGAAATTGATGTTTGGCATATTCGCGGGTGGTTGGAAATTTGGTGGAAACCCGCCAGGTCGCCCAGGCTGCTGAGAGTTGACTTGCATGCCTGGTGGAGGTGAGACGCCTGGCGCAGACATCCCTGGCGGCGCTACAAGATTCATGAGCCTTTCGCATTCTAGAATGAGCTTATGGTATGCACAAACCTCCAGCTCCGCCCATACTTGGGGGTGCATTTTGCCCGGGAAAATTTCCAAAGCCTGGAGGCCGGCCATATGGCGTGTTGCCTACAAGATACTCAGCATTGGAAATCTGAGATGAGGATGGATGTCGAGGTCGTGGTTTTGACAGGTCAGACTTGTCTTGCTTTAGAATTGCCTACCTTGATAATTATACATCACGGCTTCGCAGAACAAGTCTTGTAGTCAAAACTTGTAAGTACCCACGGAGATTTGTGTCGCGCATTGACTGTCAAGTTTAGATGTGCTTTGGAAGCTGGGCGATGAATTCTACTCCTTCTCACCTAGTAATGCAATCCACCTGGTAATGCAATCGCTAGTGAGTTTAGTGCAAAATTCAGGTTTTTGGGATCTTAACCCTAAGATTATGCACCTAAATCACTAGCGGTTGCATTACCAGGTGAGTTGCATTACTAGGTGAGAAGGAGTATGTCTTGGCGCCCAAAAACAACAGAAATGCGAACCCCACTCACCCCGACAATCGTGCGGGCGCTGCCGCTTTAGCTGGCGTCGAGGTGATAGGTAGGGGGCTCGCGGTGGACAGCAACCCTATGTAAGCAGCCCGCCAAAGTGTCCCTGTTTTTCTGTCCACCGTGAGCGGGGTGGGGGACTCGACACCCGCGAGGTAATTAAACATTTTACATATTCTTGAATGTTTTAACTTGTATATCTTTGCACATGATTCCATAGGTCGCTTCAAGAACAGTCAAACACAACACTCTGTCGCGCGTGGCTGTCGTTCAACCTTTTCATTCAAGAATGGAAAAAGGTCTTTGGGAAGTTTTTGCGATAGCCTTTTTTTGACAAAGGGATCTCCGATTATTGTGGTATGGATGGCGTTACAGAAGATCGGCGGAAAGGACTTGTGATGGAGGGGGAGCAAGTGGATTGGGAGAGCGAATATGAAGATCTGGACGTGCTTGACACTTGTAGGACCTGCGGAGGCAGGATACAGAGGTTTGCAATGAGTGCAGGTGAGCGATCTCATGGCTTCTAGTGCGGCAAAGACAATTTCTATTCCAAGATGTATCTGTTTTCCAGGGTGAAAGGCTACTTGCCCCGAGCAACGACTATAACGGACATCGATAGGTACATGGACCTGAGGTGGACGAGGACGGTCAGCGAAGGTCCTCTTCTCAGATCCCAGGTATAGAAGTTGGCGAGGAGAGACAGGCACCAGATCAGTGAGGGAGTCCAGATGACCAATACTACGCAATTTTCATTTGCTCAGCCTGTCTGACATTGCGGCAGTTCCCATCCAATCTCTATCGCTCTCTTGAGAATCTAATTCCAATCCTGGAGCGTACCTGGTTTCGAGGTTGGTAAGGAGCAGCAAGAGGAGGGCGTTGGACTTAGAGATCCCTCGGGGCCAGGATGAAACCTAGAGTAACACCGTTCTCGATTAACACGGCTTCGGATGCTGCCATCTGAGGAATATGCGATTGCAGTGAGATGGGTGTGTACGTACCTCGAGATACCCTGGGTCACTTGACGGGGCTTCATCCAGGCGTCGTTGTCGCCGTGGAAACCGTCCCCATAGCCTCGCGGAATGCTACGAAAAGACCGAAAGACCAAAAGAGGACAACGAAGCGGGACTGCTGGCGTGAAAGGATAGCGACAATCGAATGGATGAAAGAACCTGATATTTGGTGCTTGGTGGGATGTTAGGACGACGGCGGCTTTCGGGCTCGGGCGGGACCTGAAGATTTTTGCTTCTCAGCACAAGGCTGAGTAGGTTTGGCGCAAAACCCCGGAGGGAAAAAGCCCTTTCCTAATCCCAGGTTCCCTAAAAAGTTCTTTTCAGATGTAATCCTCTTCCACATAAGCCTTTATATATGGATCATACTATATTGTAGAAAGAGATGTGATCATGGTAAACCACAAGCAGACGCTGAGTCCCTACCTCGTGTTGGCGAAGGATGTTGCTGGTTGTCCGCAGAACATAGCCGCACGTCCTAACAGAGGCCTATTAGACTGATGATGATTCATGGATCTCAAAGAGAACAGCGCACTGACCTTGCATCATTCTTCTGAGCAAGTGTAGGAGGTTGCTTTGCTACGAGACCGATCTGAAGTCTCCATCCAGATACCCTCGGCTGGACCTGTTGCCACGGGTGTGAGGTCAGACAATGCCTTTCTAGGTTAAGGAAGTTGGATGAAGTGGGTTGAAAGCTTACCTTGAGATAGGAAATTGCTGGTCGAGGATCGAGTGCTGATAGCTGTGATGAGGGATGAAAGGTAGGTGGGGAGGGTGAGAAACGGAGTCTATGAATCGTACGTATATGCTTCTGGCACTGAGCGTATCGTGTCGTCAATAGACTTTTTCAAGATCAGCGGATGAAGTGACTTGGACGAAGTGGTCTCGAAGCGGAGCGTGGTGAGACGGAAGAAAGATGGAGAACATGAGAGCGAGAATGGTTTACAAACACGCTGCTGCCAGCACGACGCAGATGCTTCTTCAAGGGAAGTCACGAAGCAGCAAGCCAGAGACAGTCATCATTCGGAGCGGAATTTGAACGGGCAATCGCTCCCCATCAGCCAGAAGGAAAGGAAGCAGCATCCACGTCAATACATAGCAGATATGAAAATGATCTCCCACTGGCCCTTGCCTGACCATAAATGATCGGATTGCGCGGGGGCGAGGTCGAGGTCAAAAAAGAGGTTGCAAACCATTGAATTTCAGGGAAATCGATCAGTCCACCAAGGAGATCATATCATCTGGAAGCATCGAGATCCTAGACCTTCTGTATTTTACATTCTCAAGTCTCATGCGCTATATGCATAGAATTCCTGATTTCCCTTCAAACATACACCCACACACACAAAGAAGGCGTGCAATTCCCGTCAGATATACACTCCTTCTTCTATGTTACACCAATTTCTGCTAGCATGTCGATCCAAAGTCTGAGCTTTGACCTTCGTTTCCTTTGAGAAATCACCCCTTGAATAGCCTCACAGGGGTTTCTCTGGTAATTTGATCAGTCTTTGGAAGACCTCTACATTCATCCTCATAAGATCAAGCACATCAAGCCACAAAACCAATTGATCTACGGAGAAAAAATACTTTTGATACCGACTTTGGCATTGCACACAAATTCGAAAGGAATGATATCTCTGTCACTCAAGATATTGACATCACGCGTAGATATATTGCACCGGAGGGGGCGAGAGACACACAGATAGAGAGAGAGGGCAGCAAGTCTCGACTCTTATGTATGGAAACCTTTTCCATTTCAAGCATTTACTAGAAAGAGCAGATAACTCCACATTATTGTGAAAGAGGGAGCAGCGCAGCCCCTCTCTTCATTGATGTTCGATAATAGTTATCCTCTGACATGCTTGGCCTAGCTTGCAACGAGTTTCCGCAAAACATCGCTCATGTCTCGCCTTCTATGACTCAGCTTCGATGTCACAGCGCTCATGCCATGATTGGTGCTATCTGTAAGGGCATCGCTCAGGCGTCCGCTACATGGGCTTCGTGCACATGGACCAGAGACCCAGGCAGTAGGCACAATGTAATGAGACAACAATTAGCCAGCAGTGCACCTAAAGATCAGGAGGATATCCGGGGGCAAATTTGGTGGGTGATCAGCGACTGACCCCGCCAAAACAGTCAATCAGCGAGATATCACCTTTTCGGGAAAACCTCGAGATAAGAGTTCATTCTCAAAATTTTAAATGCGAAAATCATCTAAATCGATAAGAATTCTTCACGTTCTTCATCAAGTATGTAATATAAACAAGAGTTACTAGTTTAAAGCACTTGAATTTCGAGTCTACATAAACTGCATCTATTGCGCATGTAAGAAATCTATTTAAGATCAAAAAAATCGCTTTAATTCTCTCGTTTTTGACTTTAAAATCGTCAAGAACGAAGTCTTTCTTGTAATTGTCTCTCAAGTCTCTTTGCAATTGCAAATCGACGTCTAATTAAAATTTTCAACAACGCGCATAAAATAAGTATCTAATATGTCTTCGAAAGAGTTATTTGTTTGCAAGAAAATTGCTTAAATTTTGTTGTTTTTGACTCTTAAACAATTGAGAACAGAATCTTTTTTATAATTTTCTTTTTATTGTTCTTCTTGTTCGCAATTTATAATTTAAAAGCTTTTCGTAATTGCGTTGCAAACGCGTTCAACGTCAATTCTTTTGCATTTTTTTTATCTTTGTTGTTGTTATTGTAGTCTTTATAAAACTCTTCTAATTTTAAGCTTTAATGTAGATAGTCTTAATAATAACGTAGCGTTTAAAGTAGAACTTCTTATCTTTGTTGTCTTAATTCTTACGTCACGCGTAATCGTATTAATCGTTTAATAAAATTACAAAAAAAACAATTTCGAAATTTATAATTTATTTCTTAAAGAAATCGATAATTGTTTGCATTTAACAATTTAAAAGATAAATCAACAATAAGAGAAAAAAGAGATATTAAAGCTTTATTGCAAGCAATAAGACAATTTGTTTCGTAAATAATACGAAAGATACAAAGACAAAAATTATAAATAAGAACGATTAAGATTGAAGTCGAAAATCGATAGATATAAACGTATTTTTTGTCGTTAAATCAAGAAGTTTTTGTTTTTTTATAAAAATTAACTCAAAAATAATTTTATCGTTTAGAAAGTTGTTTAATTTGTTTTTTATTTTTGTTGTTTGCTTACGTTGTAAATTAAAATTATCGAAAATTAAATTTGATAACAAGATATTTAGATTAAGTATCTATTGCTTTAGTAACAACATTATTAATCTAATTTATATATTAAGATCTCGATTTTTGTTCTCTAGATAAGTAACGACGTCGACGACAAAGACAAAATATAAAGAATGTTTAAAGACTTCGTAATGTTAAAGAGAATAAATAAAATATTAATTATAAAGAATAACAAAATCTTATAGAAAGACAACGCGTAAATAGTTTAAAAGCTTTAAGAATTGCTTTGTAACAATGTTGTTAATCTCTTGTTACAACTAGTAATTTAATTATGAAAAAATTATTTAAACAAACTTTTTTGAAGATTGCATTTGCGCTTTTGCAATAAAATAAACGTTCGCATATTTTTATAGAAAGCTTGTTATATTGCGCATAAATTGACAAGATAAAAAGATAAAAAAGTTCTTGTGCATAGAGTTGTTAACTTATTGTTTTTGTCGCTAAATTTAATTAACGTTTATGTTTAATTTTTTAATCTTTCTTGCTTTAAAATCTTGTTTAACGTATGTTTTCTTCAAGATTTTTGATGTTTAAAACATTGTAAATCTTTTTAATCTAATCTCGTTGCGTAGAATTCGAAATTTCTTTGATAATTTGCTAGAAGATGTTTAAAAAAAATAAGCGAAATCTTTGAAAACAAAAGCATCGACAAAATATAAATTAACAATAACGTTATTTAATTATATGTAATTCGTAATCTTAATAGATAATTTTATTAAAATTGTTATCTAAAGTTATAATAACAATTGAAGCAATATTGTAAATATAATATAATTGTTTCGAAATTGCGCTTTTAAGCGCAATTTTTTTGAAAAGAGTTATTCTCGAAATTCTTTTACAACTTAAGAAATTATTACTTAAAAAACAATTACATCGACAACAAAATTTACAACAACAAGACTTTAAAATAACAACACGCGCTTTTGTAAAATAATAAAGATATATTGAAGCTATAAGAAGTAAAGAAATAAAATAATATAAACGTAAAACGCAACAATTTAGAGAAAGTAAAAAAGATTTTTTTCGAACAATTAAAAACGATGTTTAAAGACTTTAAATGCACTTGTTTCGAAACTTTTAATTAATCAATAAATAGCATTTATTTATCGACTAATATTTGAGTATCGTACTAGTTCTTATTAATCTTAAACAAAAGAAATTTCTTGTTAAATTGCTTTTATCGTTACACAAAGTAATTAGTTATTGTATTAAAGATGCAAAGTTATATGTTTCGACATCTTAATAATTCTTGATATTCGATTCGATTGTTTTGATTAATCTTGTTATTGCTTATAATATAAAGAAGATATAAGATTGACGTCGAAGTTTTATTTTCGAAATATAATAATTGCAAATTAGAAAGCTTCGTACGTTGACATAATTCTTTTCGAAAAAGAAGAAAATAATTTAAAAGAAAATTTAAATTGCTTCGTAAAAAATAGCTAAAGATAACGTACTTAGTATTTGCGAAATATTGTTAAAAGAAACTAAATATTTGTCTTAATTTTTACAAGTTATAGTTGTTAACAATAATTTTTTTGTCGCAATTCTTGTAATAATTTTTAGTTTTTTAATGTTAAATAATTCGTTAAGCTTTTATTAGACTTTAAAGTGTTGCATTGTTAAAATTAAAATAATAATTAAAGACTTTAACAACTTAATAGTAATAAAGATTTATTAGTCTTGTTTTGTAATCTTGAACGCTTTAATATTTTAATGTCTATAATAATGCATTCTTATTAACATTCTTTAATAAAAAGAAATTCTCTTTTTGTGTCTTTATTAAGAGCGAATTCTTGTTTTGTTTGCATTTCTTAAAATTGCTTTTAAACAATCGATTAATTATCTTTTTTGCTAGAAATCGAATTAGCTTTATCTTATGCACAAGATTATTGTTGTCGAAATTATAAGTTAAACATTAATAGTGTGATCGTTGGGTCGAGTCGAACACTTTTTTCTCAACCCAATCTACCCTCTTGGGCCTCGTAGGGTTGAGCCAGGGTTAAGGCACCCTAGGGTCGGGTTTTGTTGAGTCAATGCCAAGAACTTAAGCTAACTTCGTCGCGTTAGCATTCGCTTATCTTATCTTATCTTATCTTATCTTATCTTATCTATGCGCTAACTCGATTGAGCTGGCGCAGGATTCAAGCTAGTCCTATTAGGCTAGTGTAGAGTTCACGCTAACCACATATGATTAGCGCGTCACGTGACGTCATGTGATTGAATAGGTTGGGTTAAACACTCGACTAAATTAATCGTCGAGTCGAGTTTCGATACCAACATTCTAGCCTAACCCGAATACTCGATATCAATCTCTTGACTCGACTCGAAATTGACTCGAGTCAACGATTTCTTGACCTGGCCCAATCGACTCGCCAAGCAATCGAAAATGACGTCAAAATGCCAAGATTCTCTATTTTTAAAAAAATTCGCATTATTTGAATTACTAAAAATAGTTTAAAAATAATAACGCACAAATAACGTACAAATGCATTACCTAAATGCATTACTATATAATATTATAAACAAATTAATTAAATTAATCAATTTGATTAAGTTGATTAATGCACTTTTTCAAAATAATCTAAATTTTTCGAGTCTTGGCGAGTCGGGCCAAGTTATACGCTAAGTACTTCATACCTACCCTTTGACCCGACCCGAATACTTGGGCCAAGATTTTTGACCCGAATTGGGTCTTGGCGGGTCGGGAACCTGGCTCGAACTCGATGACCCAACCCGACGCGACCAGTCTACACTCGACGCGCATTCTTCGCCCGTCCTACCCTGTTGGGCTAGGAAATTTGCCTGATTCCAGGGTCAGGGTTGGGCGAGTCAACCCGATCGGGTTGAAACTCGACTTGACGATCACACTAAACATTAAGTTTGTTATTTCTTTTCAATATGTAAGTAGATTTTTGTGATGTTTTTAAAGCAATAAGTTTGTGCGAGAACAAAGACGACTTGTTAAGTTCAAAAATTTGTTGTATTGTTGTTCAAATTAATTTGTATATAATTGATAATTATTTTAACAAAGAATTAACTTGATTTGTAGACTAAATAAGATTGTAAATGTAAATAAAATAATAAATGTATAAGAAAATGCAAATCGAAAATGCGAAAGTAAAGACAAAATTTTTGTGCGAATAATAATAACTCTAAATTATATTCTAAAATTTCTATTATTAAATGGTGCTTACTAAGTAGACTATTAGATCTTTGCAAGATATCTATGTAAATTAGATGCAAATTAGTCGTCTCAAAATATCTATAAGATATTCGAATTTTTTGATGAAAAGAACTGCAAATATCGATGATATTCCCGAGTCAATCGTGATCATCTTGGTCAGCCGCCCCTCGGATACCACCTAGGGTCGCGCGATGGTAGGGCGGCGCGCCCTCTAGGCCCAGAGGGGGGTGATTTCGGGGTACTCTACTGAAGTCTTGGCAGTGTCCCCCATTGTGGTTAGTACGCTTTCCTGTTACTACAACTTCAACATCGTTCTAAGTCCTTGCCTCGTAATCAGACATCTGCAGAACCTTCAAATGAGCATAGTGCGATATCAGAGCGAGAACAATAATCCGTGTTTAAGAGGCTCCCAGAATTCCAGATTTCAAGGTCGTGAGAGTCTTGTAATATCCCTACTATCCCATGCCCTGTGGAGAATTGGTAAATCATCCCTTGGCTCTGCTTGCCGTACATTCAAAGAGAAAACCCTTGTTGGAAGTGTGCCCCGAACACAATGACTCTGAAAAGCTGTTAGAAGCAGAATTGAGCAGTCGGCTTCGTAGATTACTCTGGAAAGGTGCACCCTACTAGCAAATGGATAAGTATGAACGGCATCCTCTTGAGTCGCTGTTATCATCAAGTAGTTCAAGTCAGTGTGGAACTAGGTCATACCCAAGCATTCTCACATTCACATCTTCGAACCTTCTCTCTTAAGCTTGATACTTGTTTTCCCTGACTTATGGTAGTTTCCTGTTCAAATTAATTCATATCTATATGGTTGACTTAAGAGGCACTAGACAAGTCGTCAAATGGTTCCTTTGTTCATTGTTCACTGTGTGCTTGCAGTGACGTATTTCTCGTCTGGTGATCGTGGGACACCCACGATTTGATATTGTTAGCGTTGTTTTCACATGGCTGCTTCAACGGCGCGTCTTCACCTCCACCATCATAATCAGGACTTATGGCTCTTCATGTATAGAGTCACAATATGTGATACAGCGAGCTTGTAAAATCGGATGATACTCAATACCTTCACTATGGAGGATCTGGGCCTAGAAGTACTGGTACTCATCAGCGAAAATGTAAGTCCACATCACCGGGATACTTCTACCAATTTTAAATTGCTAACACTTCTCCATAGCTTCGCGTCAAGGACTTGGTATCTCTTGCTCACGCATCCAAACAACTCAACAGCGCTGTGACTCCTATAATCTACTGTCAAGCCAATAAGCTGCATCGAACTCCATATTTAGAGCGCATAACCCCTTTGCCGACTCTTGCACAATCTCGCTTGACAGAACTTCATCTCATCGACTGTAATCCATTTGCATTGGGCTTCTGCCTTATGCAATGGCAGAAATCAGCAAACGACTTCTTGTGCAGCTTCAACAGTCTTCGGCATCTCAGGGTTATCGATTCATTCAGCACCCTCCCGCTCCTAGCTCCCGGCATACTACACCAAACCGAAACGCTTCGTCTCATTAACGTGTCCTGCGGCGAGCATGTGGCCTCCAAATTGGCTAGGCTGGGTCCAGGTGCTACCGACTTTGCTGCTACTCTTGAAGAATTGGGGGAAAAGTGGACTTCACTGGGTAGCCTTACATTCAATCTTAATAGACCTTTCTACAGTGGCTTTGTAAATTCTCTTTGACAAAGGATAAATAGCTTGCTGACAGTCGCTTGTAGGGAGACCGGATCGAGGCTGCATTGCGAAGGTTCACAATGCTCGAGTTTCTCGGCATTGTCACGCCTGTTGTCCGCGATACCGAGCAGCAGCTGGATCTTTGCACTGGGATGACCAGAATCAGAGCACTGGCGCCACGCATTCGTTCGCCGATGTTGAAATTGCTAAAGATCGAGATGGGGAAGAATTTGCGTCATGAGAAGCTTCCTCCCTACGGCTGGGCACGCGCCCTACAGCGGAACCAGACATGGCAAGTCCGCTATAGCGGAGCGAACCTGGGAGTCTGGGAGACGGACCAGGCAAACCTAGACTCGCAATTGACTAAGGCGATCGGTCAGCCATACGACCCACCAGCAGACCTTCGGATACGAGAGATCTGGTCGAAGTATATGAGGCAAACCTGGGCGATCCAAACACGGTTCAGCAAAACTGATGATCCAATTCCGAATTGGTGTCGAGTAGCGTAAGGTCTGGGAGTGTCTGATTGTACCACATCCATGCATGGATTTGTAGCGAGATTCGCCCTTTACGGGCTGTCAGTATAGGAGATATCCCTCTCCTATCGGAAGCATCAAGTACATGATCGATCCACCATCCTGACAAATTTTATGCCATTAGATGCCCGTGATTCATTGAGAGTAGAGCGAACCCAATCCGGACACCCAGTTTTAGGCTCAATGAAGGCCTGTTTGCCGGCTTTCCCTTGGATCAGCACTGGGCAGGACACCCAGAGCAGAGTCATACAACAGCAAATTCTTGAGAGCATTGCACTACTTCATACTTCAGCCTCCTTAGGGAACGGCAGAGGTCTTGAAGCAAAGAAGCGACATAATCCCCTCTCTCCAAATTTAGATCCAACCTGTGAGACCCAAATGTCTCGCGATAACCGCGAGAAGCGCGCGCCTAAATCAATCTACTAGACCTTCATAGTTCATAGATAGATTTTCCAATAGAAGTAAAACCACAACTTCACCGAAACGGATTTCCAGGATGAAGACCCGAAAGCTCGGCCAATGCCTTCTCCAGCCCGCTCCACACCCATGCCCCCTTCTGCTCCTCCACCCTCTCCGCCAATACCATCATCATCCATCACCTCTCCTCAAGACCCACGCCCCTCTCCACCCTCGCAAGCCCACCCCCCGATCACTCACAACCACCACCTCCCTCCCATCCTCCGACTCCTCCCCCCAAGACCAAATCCCCAACCCCACCTTATCGCAAGACCCTCCACCAGCACCCTCAGCTCCCGCCCCCGACCCCAGCAAATCCGCATACATAAGCCGGATGATCTCCGAAACATGGGCACTAAAAAAAGCACCCCAAAACTCCGCCGACGACCTCGCCGCCGCCCGCCACGCCAAGAGCATCCGCACCTCCGAAGCCGAGCTACGCGCCAACCGCGAGGGCTCCATCGCCGGTAGCATGAAATTCCCCGGCAAACCCTCCTCCAGCACCACCTCCTCCTTCGACGACCCCTCCCGCGCCGTAATCTCCAACCTCCATGCTATCAACGAGGCCTCCGTCACGCTCGTCCCGCGCGCAACCCGCACGGTCAAATCCCGCCCCAGCATAGGGCGCACGGTGGAAGTGGGACCGCAGGGTGTGGCGAGGGCGCTGCAGATACTAGGGAGAGAGTGTAGGGACAATAATGTGAGGGGAGATCAGATCAGAGACAGGTTTCATGAGAGGAAGGGAATGAAGCGGAAGCGGCTGAGGAGGGAGAGGTGGAGGAGGAGGTTCGGGGAGGGGTTTCGGGCGACGGTGAGGTTGGTGACGGAGATGAGGCGGAAGGGGTGGTAGGATGGGAGGAGACAATACATGGCTGTGGTGCAAGGAAGGATCGAGGCGGGGACGGTAGGACGCGGGAGAGGGCGTGTAAGTGTTGTGTGTTGTGGGCGCGATGTACGTGAGGTATTCAAGCAAAGGACAAACCAACAAAAAAGACGCTCACATCCAGAATCGAACACTGGACCTGCGAAGATGAGAAAAAAAAAACAATCGACTACTACCGATGAGTCTTGACACACGTCCAAGTTACGATTACAGTTAAGTTGGTTGACTAGCGGTTTTATCCGCACCCTCAGCCCGCCCTCAAAGCCATCGCCGACTGCTTAGTATTGTAGGTGTATGTTTACATATATGTTGTGTGTTAAGATTACAGCAAATGTGGCGAAATCGATTACAAGACTCGGCTTTGACACATCTTAGCGACCTGCTCGGCCTGGAAACAGCTTCATAGATCCGTTCCTGAAGATGCTTTAGCTACGCAAGTCGCTCAATATGCATGCATAATGAAATAACAGCAGATTTCATTATTTCAATCATTTAATTATATACACTCATGCGGAGAATAAGAATTTCTACCAATAGCTTTGCGAGCTGTACCAGGAATCACTCCCTGCAACTTAGGGGTTGGGCTCTAACATCACAAGGAATATATCTACCTGATGAGGACAGAGGCTGTACATATTCGGCTTACAAGCTACTATATAAGAATCTGTCTCATACCTATTTTTTCCTTTTATCAATCACGCCAAATCCCACACAATCCAGGAAATAGCGGTCAAGCACAGCATACGAATAGCGAAGGACACAAACAATGCCAGCACGAGCATCATATCGTTCACATCAATCTCAACGCCTGACGCACCTCTCCTCCCGCCAATCTCTCAAATCAACTAAGATTTGGCTTTTTGAATGTTGAAGAACTGCTGGATGTGGAAGACGCTAGGCATCGCGAGAAGGTGCGTATGCACAATTCACATCCAAATACCGCACAACGGAGGAGGGAGGATCGAGCCAAGGGACGGAGACGCTGAACATTATAGTAGGATAGATGGTATGGTGCGATATGTACCGCTGAAAAGAGGTTTGTTCATGCGTGTACGTTCTGATAATCCGTCATGAACGTGAGTTCCTGGTCTTCCTATGTCGAGCCAGATGTACCTTTACCAAAACTCCTTAAATACAACCAAGAGGACCCTACCCAGATACCGACCGCTGATGCAATTCCAGACTGTCGATAACCACGACTGACAGCTTCAAAACCACATTGCGTCCAGCACACAGCCAGCAGCCACCCACTAAGACTTGAAGGACTCAACGGTACCGGCAGCAGTCTTCTTCCCCGTCGCACTGCCGGAGCCGGGTTGTAGGTTTGGTGATCAATTACGCATGCAAACTGCGAATTTGGAGTAACGGCCTGACTACCGAGCGTAAAGACTGGTGCGGTCGTGATCACGAACCTGGAAGGCGTGGCAAGTACTCGTGTGCTTGACCCGAAGACTCGATGAAACAAGAGAGAGGACCTGGTTGGAGACTTCATTCGTTTCGTTGGTAACCCAGCTGAAAGGGTTTTGGAGCCGATCACTAACTGAGATTGAGCGTCTGCAGTGATTATGCTTATACTGACTGTGATGCTGGTGCTTGGGTGGTGTAGGACAGGGTCATTCGCTGTTAGATCCATGGATGACAACAGCGGAGGCGCTGGGGGCAGAGGAGAGCATTTGACCCATGGAGTCGTGGGTTGAGGATCTCTTTGTGCAGTCGCTGGGATAGTCGGCTTCAGTGGTGTGATTGTCTGCATTGTCTCTGAGTCCCCACCTCCACCTCCCACTTTGCGGGTTCAATACGCCTCCCACGTTACCGAGCGAAGTCATTGTTGACTGCCAATGAGGTTTCAGATACTCCGGGCCTTCATCATGTGTATTGATAGGTGTCTCGTTGGCGTTATTGGTGTTCACTGGTGAATATGACACACTATTCTGTCCTTCACTTCGGGATGAAGAGGGGCTTTGTTGCGAGGCTGTCTCGGTTGCTCTATCCGTCGTAGTGGGTCTGATAGTGGCCGTCGTCGATCATGTAGATCCTATGGTAGTGGTCGAATGCCTGTTGCTTCTTATGTTGTTTGAGGTAATTCAATCGAAATCGTATTTTGTTGAACTCTTACCAGTTCCGGAACCCGAACCACCTCCCGTAGCCGGGAATGACGGATTTGTATTTTAGGTTGTCGTGTAGATGAGTAGTGTGATTTGAATGGATCTTACCAAATCTACATCATGTTGTCAAAGGAACACTTGGCTGTGCTCGAGATATGAAGCACAAATGGATTGGGAATACACTAGAAAGTGGCGTAGATCAAGGAACGACAGGAAAGAGATTTCAAAGGGAAGATTATGACTGTGAACTCCAGCGAAGGAGCCAAAAAGAAAGAGAACGAATTGACAACCGAGGGTGACAGGCGGGAATGGAGGAAATCTGAAGCAGCACGGCACCCATCTATCGAGGCCATTCGGCATGGGCCTATGCACACGCGCATCGCGCCGTACACAATTCCCTGGACGACAGAGGCCCAGAGGGCTAGAGGGCTGAAAGGTTATTAATTTGATAGGCCGTTGGAAAGGGGCTTTGCCTTCAGCCCCTACGAAGTGACAAATCACCGCCTTGAAGAGAGCTCTTGTTCAAGATGGTTTGTGGCACCTAGGAATACTGGCCAGTCAGCATTGAAGCTTGACAACGCCCCCAGCATGCCACATATGGCAGCTGAATGGAGAGAGCCGAACCTGCCGATCGAGGAAGACAAGGCCGGCACGGTCTTTCGAGACGAGCATCATCATTTAAGACGATCGAAATTTGTTGTAAGCCCTGAATGCGTATGTGCCGCCTGTGCAGTAATGTTCGTGTTGGCCATGAACGAAGTTCTTGGGGGACATTACGAATAAAGCTGAAGAGTCAAAGCAGAGCGCTTCACATTAGTCTGGAGTTTCGGTAGGCCATGGAGTGCTTCCCAATATACCCCCCTTTGCTCAGTGCTGGCCACTCCAGACCATGTAACACATGCGCGTTTGCACAGTTTGAAGGGGGTAGATTATGTTATTGTACCTGTCTAGCTGGGTACCTAACATAGACAAAATATAGACACGCTAGCCGTCAGGTCATTCAAAATAATTCGGAGTTGCCCTGATCCAGCCCATCTCGACTCGCGGGACCGAGCCATGACTGCTCAACACCTTGGCTGTGAGGGAAGCTGGCTCGTTGAGGTATTCATGAGGTTGGCTTCGTCTGCTTGGAAGACTGCGGGCGCAACAAAGGTCTAATTGCTGTTGAGTCCTTGAACCCGAAGAGTGTACTTCAGACTATTCGAGTCGTTACCGATGTGCCACGTGAAGAAACATAGTGTATGTGCAGTAGTTTATCTAGGTTATAGCAGGACCGAGCCTGCCACCACCGCATTCTCGATGACATTGACACATAATGTATCCGAAAACGCCTCATAATGACTCCAATGATCGAGACAACCGCCGTTTCCCAGACGCATGTAGGTGATATAGGAAAGCGAATTCAATTTGCGAGGATCGTCCGTACGAGTTCTCATGGACAATTAGCAGCTTATCACTAGTCATGGGGAAAAGCGTCTACCTGTGTAATTGACCTCCCCGCTGCTCGTATCTGCAATCTTAAGCAGCTCGTCGACCTCCTCGTCGCTCATCTTCTCGCCGAGATTCGTGAGAACTGCTCCCAGACAGTCATTAGCCAATTAAAAATATACTTCCTCCATCCCTTATGCCCAGGGATTGTTGGTGTTTCAGAGATTGTAGGCCTGCTGCTTGCTGGTAGGGTTGGTCGACGTACTGTATCTTAACTGTCCGACACCGATGAAACCCGTCATGTCCTTGTCGAATACTTGGAATCCGCGACAATATTCTTCTGGTTCACCAGGGTCACGGAACCCGCCGGGGCGATTCAGGATCTTGGAGAAGGATTCGAAATCGACTGTTCATTACGAGGTCAGCCACTGTATCTTAGAGATAGCGCAGACTCTGCGACTGTTCCAGTCATGCACGGAGTCCGGATTTCCTCAAAACCTTGATGAAAAATCCGCAACCACAATACCGAGGAGCGAAAACAAGAAAGGGCACATACAGTCCCCACCAACACTCCCCTCTAGCTCGTGGATCTCAGCCAGTGTAGGATTCTGTCCACATGCGCGCAGTAGATCGCCTAGGGATTGAAGAGCGACGCGCCCGTTTCCACGCTTGTCGAACAGTGAGAACGCTTCCTTGTAATTCGTTGACGCCTGTGGTAGCAGGGGGATTAGCATAGTCCATTACGAGGGCACATGAATGGAGAAACAGAATAAAGATCAGAACTTACCATGATATAATGTTGTTACGTTTTGATGTTGCTGGGAAGTATCTTTGATGGGGACAGCTCAGTGGTTGAAGAGAGCGTGATTTTTTCGCTTGTCCGTGAGGGTTGCCGGGGGCAACACTAGCTCTGTCGATCACGTGAAGCTCAATACCGCAAAAATGTTTTGTATTGGAATCTCCGTGAGGACTCAGGTTTCACGACTGTCGTTTGTATGGCAGAGTCCAGCTTATCATGGCATCCATCCAATGTTGTACTGTCAATCGCTTCATCCACTGTTATGAGAGAGCATCCGTTAGATTGTGAAGTCATGATGGAGTACGAGTAATGGAAAACGCGAATCAAACTGGGATGCTACGATTAGCTACGCTGCTTCTTAGAAGTTGCGTACCCCTCAGCTCTAGGACCTGGGACTGTCATCCGCTCGTCATCCGAGCAGCGTTGCTACGGCTCAAGGTCACAGTCGACGTTTTCTCACAGGGAGCACACTGCTGCACACCAGAATGATGGACGGCGCTGAGCGTGTTGAGTCTCACCCTACCAATGCGCAAATGGTGCTCAATAATTTCATTCCAGGTCACTGCTGAGAGGCATCATGCTCATATCCCCACTGCTTCCGCCATCAAAATCCCTTCCGTATGGTCAAGCTCTTCATGGCCCTACGCCGTGAAGCCGTAGGTACCCTTCAATTTCTCGACGAGCGCGACATACTTGGTTTGAGCATCCTCTGGGGTCGTCTTCGCGTCCACGAGCTTCTTCCAAGCGTTGTACTTGTATTTCCCCTGTGAGGCACGACACACTCAGTCGATATCCTCTCCGATAGACCGCAGGTTTTTAGTGTAAAGAGACTACTGACCTTGAAGTCAAAAGCTCCTGGCTTAGGAGCATCCTCGAACTTGGTCTCCTGGGTACCCACTTTATACAAGGCGTACAGCTGCAGATGGTGTCAGCCAGCTTATCGCTAGAGCTAGGAAGCGACATGATGCCAAAGGCGAACAAAGGTCTTCAGCCATTAGAGGAGAACAAGCAGCGTACCTCAAGTAGTTCGTCATCGGTAGGCTTTGCCTTGAGCTTCTTGCTATCTGTGGCAGCCTGCTTGAACTTGGCGGACTGAGCTACCATGACTGCGGTACTTCTGAGGCGACTGTGGATGTAGGGTGTTCTCGGAATCGTATGGTATTTCAATCACGGTAAGTCCGTACAAGATTCGATTTCGAGTTGTTCTTGCAAAGGAGATGGTTTGGAAGTGGGAATGTTGAGCAAGCGGGATGACGAGTCAAGGTGGGGCAGCTTGGAGGAGTGGGGGAATCCGAACTTCACTCCAGGCTTCAATTCCTTGCACGGTCAACGAACCCATCTAAAGCTGACATTCAATAGTCGGTGTTGAAGTCTGTTCTTTGTATGCATAAGCACCCTCTCACAAATAATCGGATTCAGAAGCAGTAATCATGGCCATCGAAGCAGGCAAACCACTTCCTGCGCGCCTTGTGGGCGTCAGTCTCAAGATGTATTTTGACTACCCTAGAACAGCAGAATATATCCGCGACCTATGTCAGGCTTGCAAGAATGTCAAGCCTGTTTGCGGCATCTTTGTCATCCCCTCCTTCCCGGCCCTCGTTCCAGCCAATGCCGCCATGCAACAAACGCCCAACCTCGCCCTTGGTGCCCAGGACTGCCATTGGGAAGACAGTGGAGCCTTCACAGGCGAAGTAGCACCACTACTGTTGAAGCAAGTTGGGTGCACAATGGTAGAATTAGGCCATGTGGAGAGGAGGAGGGCGCCACTCAACGAAGATGATACGCTGATTGGAAAGAAGGCCCAGGCTGCTGCAAGGAACGGGCTCGTGCCATTGGTGTGCATTGGGGAGAAGAGCCAAAGCAAGATCGCATCGGAGGCAGTGGGGCTAGCGATGAGGGAGTGCCTACCTCAAATGACGGCAGTGCTGAATGCTATACCACCAGAAGCGAGTCTGATCTTCGCGTACGAGCCTGTTTGGGCGATTGGCGCACAGGAGCCGGCTAGTTCTGACCACGTTTGTACGGTGGTCAAGCAACTCAGAAGCGCCATACAGCAGAGAGGACGGACTGGCGAGGTTAAGATACTGTATGGTGGAAGCGCTGGGCCAGGCACCTGGGCGACGCTGAAGGAAGATCTTGACGGCTTGTTCTTGGGACGCTTCGCACACAATATTGACGCTTTGAAGAAGGTGGTTGATGAAGTTGAAAGATAGCGACGGGGCTAGCTGGTATCATCGCCTTCAATCATCCGTTGCGGTATGAAACAACTCAGTGGAAGGATTCCGAAGTCTATACCAGATACGAGGCACTATTGAATATTGTCGCTCAGTTACGAATGGGGTCAAGCAGTGCGAAGCGCTGTACTGCCGATAAACACTCGCCATGAAGATGACGGCGGCCACCGACAGACGTCAAGCAGCCTAGATCATCGTGGTCTCGGAAGAATCTCATCGTACTCGGGTAAGATAGGTGCACTAGCACCCATGTAGCTCGTTCTCTGTCGCTCGTCGTCCGATTACTCCACCCTTCCTGTCGGTTGTTAGCCGCTGTCGAGCCATTGACGACAATCAATGGCAATTCTTGACTCACCACTTTTGTGCTTCGCCTCATAATCATCGATCACCTTCACCTTCGCCGCGCTGCCCGACTCAGGGTCGAATGTATACCCAATCCACTCCTTGGCCAACCTCCGCGCCAACTCAATGCCTACGACCCTTTGGCCCATACACAGCACCTGCGCATTATTGCTTAAAACTGCTCTCTCCACTGAGAAGCTATCATGTGCGGTGACCGCACGGATGCCAGGTACTTTGTTCGCGCTGATTGCAACGCCCATTCCGGTTCCACAAATCAGCAGAGCGCGGTCTGCTTCGCCCTTGAGAACGAGCTTCGAGGCATCGACTGCGATGTGGGGATAAGCGGTCGTATCTTCGTCGTGACCCACGCCGACGTCGATAACGGAGGCCACCCGCGAATCGGACTCGAGATCCGCTTTGACAATGGATTTATAGGAGTAGCCGGCATTGTCGCCGCCAACGGCGATCCGCAGACCTGGTTTAGACATTGATTACCGATTGCACTCCGAGACGCAATAGGCAGAGCTGTTTTGAGGAGGCAGATGTCGAGTTTTGAAAGCCATGAAGGGAACTTGGCGCAAACGAAGAGAAGATTGTTGAGAGTGCCATATGAAGTGGGGTTCTGCTACGTCGATTCTCCGAACGCTCGGCCCTAGAGATGGAAAGTTTGCCGAGTTAAGCTTAAGGTGGCTTTCCAGCTGCAATCTCCCTTGTCTTCCATGCCAGCACTCGAGCTTGCAAAGGAGCCTCGAATAGTGTCGATGACCTGTTTCTAAATGTCTAAAAACCGTGTTGAACCGCTCCTGTGTGGCCAGTGTATTGACTACTATATCCCCGAAGTTGGGCGCTCAAATCAACATCGACTCCGCTCACAGTAAGCGTTCAATCACACCAGGAAAATAATATTTCCCCTTTCTCATTTCAGAGTAGACAGTCAGGATGATATTTCTTCGCTGCTAAGAATGCCTCAACAGCAATCTGTATAGTGCCAGATCATGGAAAGCCTTTTTCCCTCTCATTCCTTCACACTGATATCCTCATGATGCCTGGATGGGAACTTCTTGACTTGCGAGCTCATCGAAGCTTATGATGGGGAATAAATGGCCAGCCAGTGGTGCCCACAACGTAGGCTTCTGCACAGTCGCGGGACGGGATTGCCACTGTCCCAGTATCCCTTGAGTGCAACAGCTTGCGAGATAAATCCTGACATGGGTTGTGTATCTGAAGGGTGAATTGGGAGACAATGCCTGTAAGTCTGCTCTCTAGAGCTAGTCTAGCATTTTGATCAGCATGATTTGTTGCGCTATGCTTTTCCCGGCCAGCAAGCAGACGTCACGGAACGAGTCGAGGCAGAGCTGCAATTGTGGGAGGGGATACGTGCTCTCTGGGCGAGAGCATTGGACCGTGAGGGAGAGGATATTGAGGTTCTGTGGGCACGGGTGGTGATGGGGGAGACGTGTGAGGATTATGGCACTTTGGAATGGCAGGCTCTGGCTAGGGGGCAGTGATGTGTGTCGGGCTCTTGAGAGAGCATAGGACCCATGGGGTGGTATGCAGAATTCAGCTTGAGTCAAGTGGGAACATGTTGCACTTGCTCATCTCTATGGTGACGTATCCGTCAAGAATCATCCGGAGAATCTAGGCGCCTGCGAACGTTTGTAATCCCACAATCTCCCTCTCCTCAAAACCAATCTAGAAACTCACTCAAGCTCTTCAATGTTTGCGCGCTTTGACGATGGGCCAGCACTGGTGATCCAGTCCACAGCTATTGCGTCAGTACGTTCTTCTGGAGTGGGAAGTAATTGGGTCGCGGGCACCGGCCCTGGACGCGTCCCAATGAACAGATGTCACCGGCCAGTGCTATAAGAAGTCGAATCTGATCTCGCAATATCTGCACAAGCAAAATGGCGGAGAACCGTCAGACAGAGGTCTCTACAAGGATGATCTCCCCCTGCAGGAAGCTTGATGCACAGGCTATTAAATGCGCAATGCACGTGCTAGTCCACGCGGCCAAGCGTGGGTACCTTTCTAGAAGTAGGTGAGGGGAGGATGCGGCGTCGCCGACTCGCCACACCTTTGTTGGTGCAAGTGACCTCCCTGACGAAACAAGGTGTTCCTGTTGGATATCCTCGCTTTCCGGCCCCAAACGATAAAAATCCCCTAAGGTAGGGTTCCACAAGGTATATCCTCGGCGCCCGAGGGATGATGGACCTGGCGCACAGAACGGTGCAGAGACGCATTCACGAATTCGGATGCAGATATGTCTATATATATATATACTTTAGTAGGCTCCAAACTGAATAACAAGTGACCCCTCTGTTGACTGAATTTATTGCCGGTTTGCTCGCGCGCTAGGGCCACTTTCGTTCATCTGCTCCCACTGTACTTGCACTCTCTCGTAATCGCTCGAAGCTCCCTCTTGCTCCCTCGTGCTCTCCTACTGATGCTCCCCCATTGCTCCCTCGTTGCTCTGCCTGTGCTCCAACTAAAGCCGCTGAAGCGGCATTGCTCCCTTTCCCGAACCGAAACGGCATTCCCCAGTCCTAAATTCGGGGTGTATATAGTATATGTATATACACCCTGCTTGAGACTTACTCTGTCTTTGCTCGGAATGGTGGGATAGCGGCTTCGAAGATAGCATCAAGCAAAAAAGCAAAAAGAGAGCAAGAGAGGCATAGAGTGGCACCGAAGGAGCAGAGAGAGCTACAAAGGGAACACTAGGAACTATGCAGAGCAACAACTTTTCTGGCATCCCGTACTATAGAATAGAGAGACTCCAAACAAGAGAGCCAAAAAAGACTGTGTTGTGTTCGGCTGCGGCAGCTTTCGATACTGTTGCCTGGCTCAGCCTCCTGATGCCTAAATTCAGCTCCTCACCATTCTCTGTTCTGGGTATTGACAATATCGAGACGGACAACGCCGTCACAAGCATTTTCAGTCGTTGACGTCAGAGACGTGAGACAAATAGGACTCCCTCAATTTTCGCTCTACGTTTTTCCACGAGGGCGCTGTTGTAAGGATTTGTTTTGCTAAATTCCGACGCTTACCCGTGACTCAACTGCAATGATACCTGTGGAGCCGATCAGTCTGTCGATTAGTGCAGTGGCCCTCGCGACTCTCTTCAGCTCTTGCTTGGAATGTTTCGACTACTTCCAGAGCGCCAAGTCATTCGCGAATGATCTTGACCTTTTGCTCGCGAAACTCGACTGCCAAAAAGAGCGACTTCTTACTTGGGGTGATCTGGTTGGTATCTCTAAGTCTACAGAGGAAGGCCGTCACCCGGATCTGGACTCTTCAAATGGCGAAGTGGTACACAGGTGTCTCCAATCCATTGAATCGCTGTTCTCGGACGCGGACAAGCTTCGAAAAGAGTATGGAGTGCAAAGCACAACCACCTCTCTTTCGGCCGGAAACTCTCCGCAATACCTTAGCTCCAATAGAATGGATCGGTTTCGCAAGTCTCTCCTGCGTATGAGCTCATCCCCCGCGAAACGGAGTAAAGTCACTATCTTGTCGAAGACAAAGTGGGCTATCTGCCATAAAGCCAAATTTGAGAGCCTAATATATCATATCAAAGATCTTACCCTGGATATACATAACATTATACCAATATCAGAGCGATCTCAAGATAAATTGGTCCATAGGGATATCGCGTCCCTCGGTCTTTCAAGATTACGCTTGGTCCAGAATGCGTGTGAAGGCACGTACCAGAACTGGTCAGATATTGCTGGTGCCATCTTGATGGCCTCAGAGGCTGGGACCATCGACCATCGAAGCGTTGGGGAGTGGCTTCAAGATACCAAGAGCATGGAACACGATATCGCCGAGACTGCGGTAAGCACAGATATTTCCATCGGATCTACTTTAGTCCACAAAGGTAAATTATTAATTCGCAGATTGATGCAATTGCCTTACTCACACTCTTAAAGGTTTTGACCTCAGTGTTTCATCGAAAACTACGTTCTACTTTGTATTTACCTCCCGCTGCTTTTCCAACGACTTGGAGACGTATTGTCAACGGAAAGATTTCGGGTTGATGAGCTTAAGACAAAAGGGAGAAAGCTTCCTTCCAGGATTCAGTACGTCACTTGTCAGAGATGGAACTCTTGGATATCGAATCACGAAGTCTATGAACGTGAAGTTTAACTCGGATGATCTTGAAATGCTTCGCCAAACAAATTACGATCTTAATCTTAGTGACTCCATAGAGGCGAACTTGCCTTTAGGAAATGTATACGTATACTGTGCTCTGTGTACATGTGCTGTGCGAACCGCTCTCACAGTATGTGCTCAAGGTAGTTCAAAGTATCTTCCTTATTTGACAAGGGTTGATGACCGAATTTGCGCCAGTTGTTGTCCAGAGACGACCAAGATGGACCGTCTCATCTCTCTAGTTACCACTATCAAAGAGATTGTAGCGGCGCTTAAATCCGAAACGAGTGAAATCCACAGGGCCTGGGTTGGACACATTGATCGTATATGGATTGAACAAAGGGTATATCGACTAGAAGAGGAGATTTACGCCCAGAGTGATCCAAGATCTCGACTGGAGAGTGGAGCAGAGCTTCTGACGGAGTTTGAAAGCGAAGAAAAACCGACTGGCATTGTCTTCCTCGGAGAACTCGACTACTGCCAATGGATGTTACAGACGCAGCCTTTTCCGTGGAAAGCGAGGATTCCGAAGGAGACGGAGATCTATCAACTCAAAAAGACGACCAAGCGACAGGAGTGGGATCGGAAATATCTGGGGACATACACTCCGAGGAACTTCACTGCAGCTGCAGGCTACCTGACAAATGCAACATCGACGAACAAGCTTACACTGGGATACAGCGAGGTCTTCGTCTGCATTGCGTTCCACATTAAGCCCAGCCCACTCACACATCGAGCGCCAAGATTCCAAAGAACAGGAAGGGAAAGATCCCAAGGAAAACCAAAGGGCGCAAGCTTCTACCAACACATCTATAGCTCAAAAAGGCGCAGGAAGCAACGCCGAGTCCAAGCTCCCAAACCCCACGGAACCCTTCCTAGTTGAGGCGTCACTCGAGCAAACAGAGTAAGCCGTGTGGTCACCTCCATTTCAGGGAACATGTTGGAATACAGTCTTGGGCTGTGTGCACGCTCCTGTGCTTTGCATTACACGAACAGCCGGCTTATAGCAGCTAGGGCGATACCCCCATATCTGAGAGCGACCTTCTGCTCTAGGCGATGAACGCTGTGTGCTGAACTTCTTCTTATATAAACTTACCGTGTTGCACTGACTACCTTAGCCCGCCTTGACTAACAAGAGTTCTCGTTTCCGGCGACAGAGAACCTTGCTAATATCAAGAAAAATATGCGTTGCTGCATGTCTAGAAATAGCGATACGGTTTTTGCTTCGTGAGATAAGTCAATCAAGTACCTGTGGAATCATTCCAGGCTCCAGCTGCTACGCCACGGCACTGCCCCATGGCGGCTCCTTCGAGTTTTCTCAATCCTCCATCGATGCTCTGTCTTGCTCCCTCACTGCGCTCCCCTGCTTCCTCACTGCTCTCCCTAAAGCGGCTACGCTCCCTTTTCTGAACGGAAACGGCAATTCTCAATTCCAAGTTCGGCGTGCATATAATGGATGTATGTATCTATACGACGAGCATCAGAGGAGAATGCATGCTACACCAAGAGCAGGGCGAAATCTAGCGTGAACTCTTACGCCACTGTCCTGGGAAACCCTTTCGCTTGAAATCTTACATACATCACGAGAGGCATTTCGCTTAAGCTGAGAAAGTCTGACTCGCGTGCCCAGTCATGAGCTCAAGGAGACAAGCTGGTAGCGGTACTCCGGATGATAGAACATGGTCCGTCACAAGGGTCGTAAGGCGGGTTGGGGTTGTGTTCTTGAGACATTCAACAAGTGTCGAATACCAGACACAGCAGGCAAAGATCATCTACATTATTCTCCTGCTTGCCCGAGTGAACCTAAGCCACAGCTTCCAGCTCCTTGACAGGCGCCCCCTTTTCCCCGGCAGCCTCCCCCCCTCCATCTCCTCCCTCCTCGCCCCCTTCCTCTACATCAACCAGGTTCCCAGTCCCGCCCTCCGCCTCCAGCCTCAAATACTCCTTCCACTCAGGGAACAACTCCGCATCACCCTTCCCCTCCTCATCAGGCGGCACCCCCAACATCCGCGCCACCTTCCCCTTCCCCCCACCTTCCAGACTCCGCTTCCACTCCCTGCCCAACGCGGGCACGCGGCTCGGCTTGTACGTCTGCGCGAAGAGGACCGCTTCCGGCAGGCGGTGCGTGCGGACCAGCAGATCGATGCAGGCGTCCAGGTCCGCGAGCTGCCAGAGGCAGGTGAACGCGATATTGTGCGCGCCCGCTGCGTCGGCCTGCTGCGTGAGTTGTCTGAGGCCGTCGGCGTTGCAGGTGGAGGTGTAAACGAGGAGGAGGGAGCCCAGGTCCTTGGCGTTGGTGAAGCACTCCTCCGCGAGCGGCAGATCCCACGCAGCGAGCGCGGCGTCGCCAACGGTTTTCCAGCGGTGCTCGACGTCTGCGGCGCGAGCGATGGCGAGGGCGATGGGGAGGTTGTGGAGGGCGAGGGCGAGGTCGAAGCGGTGTTCTGGGTCGGTGGCGACGTCGAGGGCCATTTCCTTGTAGCCTTGGCCTTCGAGGAAGCGTGCGATTTTGTTTTTCTGGTCGTCGGGGATGCCGGCTAGGACTTCGGCGGCAGTGTCCATGTCGCCGCGGAGGACGAGGGTTTGGTATTCGACGACGGAGAGGGAGAGGGCGTAGGAGACAACGTTGACGTCCTTGTCCGCGATGTAGGCTTTTCCGTCGCGGGGGAGGTAGCCGAGGAGGTACATGGGTTGGTCGAAATGCGAGACGGTGTAGGTTTGGTCGCCGACGAGGTAGTTGAGGCGGTTGGTCGAGTTGGTGTAGATGAAGCAGTCTCCGACCCATTGCCCTGTTCGCACACTTTCGTTGATGTCGGTCACGACTTCGAAGGCCGATTCGACCCCGTCGTCTTCGACCCGGCCAGCATTGACTGCCGCGACATAATTTTCGCGCGAAAAGCGCAGGACATAGAACGTCTCCTCGCATGCTAGAGTAACAAGCTCGCCGCTTTCAGACCAGTAGACCTGTTGGAAATGATCAGCATCTTACGTCTTTCACCATGGCTAATTTACGCACGTTCCTTGGATCCACCTCTATCCTCCGCACCAACGCCCCGGTCTCCCAATCGAACAGTCCAATTCCCCCTTGGCCTCTGACCCCAAGTAGCACACCACCACTGAGCCCCTCGGCTTGGAAGCCCACATCCACCCCGCCAGTCTTCTCTTTGAAGTTGCGGAATATCTTGACACTCATTGCCGATTCGCGGATTGCATAGTCATTGCTGTTATCCTTGGAACCCCAGGCGAAATCTTGTGCCGAGCCGAAAGCTTTGTTTCGCCATGCCAAAGCGGTATAGATGATATACTCTCCATCTCCACATACGGAGACGAAGCGACCATTGGGAGAATGTGTCAATGTTTGGGGATAGATTTCGCAGCTTCCGAGGTCTTTCGAAGGTATGCTGATTGGGGTGCCATCCTTTACGGTTGCGTCACCGCCTTTGATCATAGCCGACAAGATCTCGCTATGTTTTGCCCAGATGAGTTTCCCAGAATTGTCCATCGAGACGGCAGGCTCTTCTCGACCCATCTTCACAACAACAGCCCCGTCATCAAAGCCCACCGCGACCCCCTGTCGGCCACGCTGGTAGCTGACACACCAAGCTCGTTCTAGACCGTACGTCAGGGACTGCTCGAGACGATATGTATTGGCGTGCCATATTTTGACAGTACCATCCTCGGACCCTGAGATGATGACCGGTAATTCAGGATGGTAGCATGCGAAGGAGACGTTGCTGGTATGACCTTCCAAGGTCGCAATCAAGGATTTGGTGGTATAGTCCCAGATCTTGACAGTTTGATCGTCAGAGGTGGTCAACAAATAAGGCTTGTCGGCTTGTGGGTAGTAATCAACGTGGTTGACGCCCTTGGTCTCATGAGCCTCCAGGGTATAGTTCGGGTGCCCTGACCCAAAGCTCCATATCTTCACCGTTCGATCCAGACATGCCGAAGCGAACGTGTTTGTGTCTTTTGGATTGATGGCTAAGCCCATGACATAATGGCTATGTCCTTCGTAAACCTGTACACATTTCCATCCTTTATCCCAATCCCACAACTTTATGCTCATGTCATCAGAGGCCGTAAGAACGAAGGGCTGAGAAGGGTGGACGACGATGGCGCGAATGTAGTCCGGATGTGCTTCAAAGGACGTGATCTTTTCGGACGTATTATAGTTGTACACCCGGACCTGAAAATCGTCGGAGCCGCAAACTATCCAATTCTTACGGGCAATGAAGCGCCCGGCCCGGACAGGGACATCGGTGAGCTCGAAAGTTTTGACAATGGCCTATCGTTGCTTTCAGTGTTTTGCTCACTCATAACTCATTGAAGTAACTGTAGTACCTGCGTCTCGTACGACCAAATGTAGACGTGGCCTGTAACAGTCTTTGAGTCAGCATTTTTGCGCTTGATTGTGCGCTCACGCCACCATCTTCAACCCATACCGCTATACAAGGTTGTAAGGATCTATAGGTCAGTCAGCGAGTCCAGCTTCGAGGCGGCGGAGGTGCGTACCCATGGTTCGGTAGGGTGGAAATCGATCCCCTTCACCCGCTCGGAGCGAGCAAAGAGCTGCCTCTGTTTTTCGATATGGAGATTAGGCATTATACAAGACGGTCAATTGCAATTCTGAGGAAGCGGCTGTACCTTGACGTCCAATCGCATCTTGGCTCGGTGCTGTACATGTAAGGGACCGTTTTGAATATTCGGAAGGAGCGTCTCAAGGTTGAGAAAGTGTAGAAGTTCGACTTCCGCATCGATGACACTCGTTGATTGGTACTGGAAAGTTGTATGCGACCGATTTATCGGAAGATATCATCCTAGCAGCCTACTTAAATCATGTAAACAGCTGTCTTCAAGTTGCTTCCTGTTGTTCGACATTCAGTGGTCGCGATGCTTGGCATTAAAAGCGGGAAGCCGGGCCGTTGGTGCAGCCTGCAGGGGCTTTCCCCCGCTTACTTATGCTTGTTCAGGGGCTTCCGTTTGGATGCGTGGATTTCGACCGTTTACACCACAGTACAAGCACAGAAGTAGACAGTTAATCAGTCCACCAATCCGATTCCGATGAGCGGAAAGCTCAGGTGAAGTGTCCACATGAGTTTGCTACATATCCCTGTAGACTAGCACTCAACCGAGTTTGCAGCTTGAAGCTGCTTTGGTAAGAGCCTCTGAACAGCCAATGATCTGTGGCCAAAGCCTACAAGCAATGACCTGAAGGCTGAGGGCTACATGCTCTTTTCCACAGCTCTTCTAAGTCCCCATTAAAATCCTGGCCAACTCCTTCCCATCCAGTCCGGCTCGGCGCATGGCTCGGTAGCACACCATGGCTGCTGATTCTCACTATACGGAAGCAGTGGAAGATCGTAAGGCATCCTCCAGCCCACTCTGATTCCGACTGCTTCATCTCCAATCCCTATCAGGTCATCAGGGGTATTCTTCTTAAAAACAGGGACCATCTCTGCTTTGGTTCCCGTCTCGTTATCATCCCACAGTCCAGGCCACACCACTATGCCTATCTCGTAGCTACACACGCGGACCTGCCCATCCTTCATGGTAGACCCCCACGCCTGATTCGAGAGGTTGGCTGATGTCATCATTGCCCAGTCAATCTTCGTCATCGAGGCATCACTGAAGCGAATATACGTCTTGATGTGGGGCGCTGCTCGGCGCCTGCCGGCTTCACGTAGAGAGATATCTGGATTAGCCGGCCGCTCGTCCCCTGCCCAATGACAGAGCATGGGACGAATGAAGTCCAGCTGCTTCTGTTGAGCTGGAGACTGCGTACGCATGTGTATTGAACCGCCAGAACCGTAGCCCTCAATTGAGCGCCGGATCTCATCAGCTGTAGGGAAGACGATGGAGAACTGAGGAGAAGTGACAGTGGCGGAGTTAGAAATTTTAGAAGTCCAGGAAGCTAACTGGGGAAAGAAATATTCGCGAAGCCACTTCTCGCCGATACTCGCGACGGATGAAATCTGGATAACGATTTGAGGTTTGCTACTCTGTGCAAACGAAACCCTTTGGACAAAAGACGGAGTATGGACTTCGCTGGATGCTACTTCCCCCTCCAGTGTTGAAGATTGAGCATTGGGAATGCTTGGAAGTACTCTTGCAAGGCCCGGTAAGCCCCATAGATTTCCTACGGTTTCAGATTGGGCAACGGTTTGTTTGTGTGGTAGACTGGCGACTAGTGCACCACGCACTGCCCGAAAATCGTAGAAGCTGAGTTTGTCGACTAGGTTCCTAAGCCGATTGTAGCCACGCAGATATGCGAGCAAGTCCGACTTGAACCTTGCTCCGCTACCCAGGGGCGCTGCAGAGAGAGAGTTTGTAAGCAACGAAGGCTGCTTCGTCGCCGTTGGTGCAAGTAATGGTAACCATGGCGAACGCCACATGGCTTGGCTCATCCTCCAATCTCCGGCCACCATGTTCCCTGTGAGCAGATTCACCCTGTCATCGTCAGTAAGCAGGCAGTTCAGGAAGAACGCAAAGCCCACTGCGCCAGATCATCATGCCGGAAATTAATGATCATCTTCGAATGATGCGTGCCGTACGCTTCCGGCATATATGCCGTGATAGACTGAACGTTCCTATAACGCTGTGTAGCAGCATCGATACGTGCCTTATTCGAGTCCTCCTTTTTCCATGAGCCGTGGATTACCTTGACTTGCACGGTGTCCCGGACGTCCTCGTCCAACTGGCTCCTGCAAGCGTCTTTGTCAGAAACATATAGAGAGAGAAAACGATGTGGAACAAGTGTTCTCACATGACATAATCTACATCTACGAGATAATTGAAGATCCAACATTCTGAGATAAGTGGGTCTCCGAGTATGTCTCGAAGACTGACGGTATCAACATTGCTTGATGCAGGAAGATCGGAGATCCTGTTGAGCTGAATAGGGGAGGGTATGAACCTCTCAGCTCTAGAGCTCATGGGAACTGACTGTCCTGAAGCTTTGGGAATGAGAGGTGCAACAACATTGGGAGAATGACAATGTTGTTTCTTCCTTGCCGGAGGACTGATGGACCGCCTTGACCTGTCTATTGCTGCGGAAGGATCATCGTCCCCTGTCTCACTCATCAATCGTTCATGTGACATTTCTACCTTCATATTGGACCTCGCAGTGCAGTTTTCACATGGTCTCTGGGATAAGATATATTCCTTGGGTGAGGACGAGTGATGCCGCAAAGGCGTGTTTTAGTTCGGACCAACATTGATCCGCCTTGCCCTCTTGGCGTTATCATCACCTTGCTGACAGGACTTCATATTTCTCCGTAACTTTGTGTAGTTCTACCTTGATCTTAAAGCTTTTGATTCGAGACAAGCGATACTGATAGAAAGCAAAGCGCACCTCTGTCCTCGTTACCTCGTCCACTTCCTGCTCGCTGCTCCTCGAGCTCCAGTCATCACGCTCACCAATACTACCCTTGCCATCTAATCTTCTCACTCCGCAGCATATCAACAAGCCCAATTGGCAACAACCGTTCATCGCCCATTGCCAATCCACCATATCTACGGATGATTTCCGGTCCATAGAGCTGCATAACCCAGGTATCGTGGAACCCTTCCTTCAATCCTCCCATCGATTTGCGTGCGTTAACCACATCGGGCGTAGACTCAACCTGAGTTAGCAATGGCACATCCATCAATGTCCTGTAGGCTCGAAAGAGCGGCAAGCTAGTCTCTTCGACATATTTCGTGTACTCTTCGAGACTCATGAAGTCTTCCTTATGTAAGGAAGAACTCAAGGCCGTTGTTCCATTCTCCCAATCTTTCTTGGCCCGCTCATAATTCGCTTCTTCTTTTTCGAGTGCCTCTGCTATAAGGGTCATTGGATCCTGCAAGCTGTGTTTGTATACACGGAAGAGTGAGATAAGCGGATTGACGAGGCCTAGGCCTCCTAGCTCGATAGGGAAGAGGAAAAAGCCGTCAGGGATGTCTGAGACTGCAAAGCGTGTACTGAGCTTGCTCGCAGATGTTCGATGACGTTCCCGCCCGTCAAAGCACCTGCGGCGAAGAGCGTGGTTTGGATCCTTTCAAAAGCCTGGATCACCATGTCTAAGTGCGGACGGCCCAGACACTGTGCTGGATCTCCGAAATTATTGGAGAAGAAGCGTGCAACATAGATATTCCATGCTTGGACCCAGGCAAAGATACTCTTGCATCCTTCTAATTGAGTCTGGAGCTCTCTGATATGGAGAGTAATCTGAGCGTCGTCGATAGTCCATGTACCAGCGGGGCCGATCTTATAGAAGCCCCAAGCGATTGGTCCAGATGGGAGTATATCTGAGGAATCAAATTCCCGTGCTGAAACAGGGTCGCCAGAGATCTCCACCGCACCTGTCTTACTATCATTCAGATGTAAACCCATAACATCGGCAAACTGCTGGATCGTCTGCCAAGCCTAGATCGTGGCATCTTTGTCACCCCAGAACCAGATGTCATCATGCAGCCGATACAGATTGGATTCAGTTGACTTGTTAACTGCAAAGTCCAGACAAAACAGTACCGCCTCACTCAGAGCATCGCTCAAACGATGCTGCAAGGGTACTCCACTTCGTCTAATCTGGGTCTGACCATTGGGTCCATCCATGGCAAATCTTATTGGCGCTTTAAGGAACTTTTCGAAGAACCTCAGCCATCGATCTGAAACCCCAAAGAACCGCAGCACAGCCATGATGGTAGCGTGAGGTAATGAGGGCCCAAACCATCGGAAATCAGATTGCAAGATGGTGAAGGACCCATAAAGCCGAGTGATGACGAAGGCCTCGGTACTAATCAGGTGCAAAAGCGACTGTTTCATTGCCATTGGCGATTTGAAGTCGCTATGCCCGGCGTCCGACATCTCGTCGTAGTTGTCGGTAAGGGTAACGAACGACGACGGTAGCTGTAGTAGAAAGTAATCGCGTTTATACTTGTCCCGCCGTTCGTTTCTTACATCCTGTATATCCAGTGGAATGCCCCATTCAGGGCTCAAGAAATCACGCCGTCGTTGTCTAGCCTGCCTGTCCATTGATTGGCGAGTAGACTGTTTTCAGGCACCCGATTCAAAGAAAGCGAGGAATGCAGTCTTCAAGTGAACAGCCCATTTCATGCCAACAAAATATAGAAGCAAGGCTTGAAGGATCTCTTCGTCCATGTACACGCGGTATTTACCATTCAGAGCCCTTCTCACATCGACTGATATGCCTTCGTTGCCCCAGGACCATGACTCAAGGGCCTCGATCTGCATGTTCAGGACGTCGACCATCTCCCGTAGGATCATTAGGCTGCCGAGAAACTCAGAGACTGTTTTCCTCTTTGCGTCTGAAAGTAGGTCGATCTTGAGCACACCTGATATGCATGTTTTGAAGCTTTCGACGTCCAGCGTCCCCAGATCAAACGAGCCAAGCGTTTCCCGTAGGTTTTCCAGTGGAGACTTGGTCACTTTCTTAGCCTGTGAGGTCGAGCCAAAGATGCTAGAGAGATAAGCCTCGACGGCAGTAGAATCAGTCCTGGGATCGTTTGCAAACACCATGGACTCCCATTCCTTGCGTTGGTTTACATCTCTTTCCGACCGATATGCGTGAATTCGTCAATGTCCTCGCTCTCAGTGGAAATTGATGTCGACTTCTTTGCCTTCGTGAGCCACTCCATCACCAAGCGACCGTATAAGGAGGCATGTTCGTATTTGCGTGACGGAGCGTCCAGAGCCTGTTCCAGCGAAGTCTGCCACCCATGAAGTAGGCTTGACGAGACGGAAGGGTCATGACAAGATTGTTCCAGAAAGCTTCGAATATTTCCGACTGAAAGGCCACTAGGTACCGGGATTTTGTAGCGCTCGTAGCCGTCCAGAAGAGCCTTGACCTTGTCCCTGGTATGACTTCCGCTGGCTGCTTCCTTGAGAATCAAGGATTTGTTAGTCTCCCAGCGTTGCTGTTGTTCTGTGAGAGCGGCAAGCTTGGTCGCAGTTATTTGGTTCATGGACTGTGTAAGGGCTGTGGAGGCTTCCATCGTGTGAAAATGCTGTATTAGTGTAGAGAATTCTTGTGACGGAGGAGGTTTTTCTTTGTATTAGTACCCGACCTTGGATGGGTGGTCCACCTCACAGTCAAGAGAGGTCTACCTGATGTCGAGGAGGTTGTTATGAAAGCTAAAGCACAGCTTGACTTCGTGAGACGGGCCTTTGTACTGGTCCAATTAGGCCCACAATGACTCATAGGAGATTGACAGGGAAGAGGCTGAGTTTCCATGGAAACTTCAAGACGCAACTGGAAGGAAGGACTAGCCTGTTAACATGATGAGAGTTAACACGGGCAAGGAATTGCACTGCACGAATGCAAGTACGTATCCTAGAGAAAGCAAAAGAACAGGGGAGAAATTCGTGTAAGACAAATCTCAAGGTACGAGGAAACAGCCTTGCGGGTAGCCACCAAGTCTCACAGCGCCCGGTACTTGCAAGATCCTAGCTGCTCAACAACTTACAGGAATAATGAGCATTGATGTGTGGATGGAAGTTGGAACAGCTTGGGTCAGACCAACAAGGAAATCACATGATTTTGTCAACAACCTTGCATGATCCACGTCGTGTGCGCGCTCCTGAAGTCATTTGGTCGCTTCTCCTCATCCACCACCACCCATTTGAAAGTGGATTTTGGGGAAGAGAGATTGGTATTACATTCAGAGTAGAGAGGGCTTATCTACTCCGCATCCAAATGTATGTCATATATCTCATAGTGCCATATGCCCCTCGGGGACGGATCCGACTGGACGGATACCCGGTGTGGCCATGGCTGTGGCGGGCTACTATATCCCCCACCGCTCCGTAGCAATGCTGAAATGCTGCCAGTGGCGGAGGGAGGCAAGGAAGCCAGCAACAGCCCTCACCATCTTCCCCTTCACCCACCACACACCACTCCTCATTACCCCTTCTTCTCCCCCCTTCCTTTCCCCCCTTCCCCCCTTTCCCCCTATCCCCCCCTCCCTCACATCCCCTCTCACCTCCCCGTCTTCCCCTCCCAAATGCGCGCCCTCTCCCTCTGGCCCCTAATCTGCCCCGTCACATGTCCCCACATGATGCCCTTCTCCCGGAGCGCCGCCTCCTCCCGCAGCTCGCGCATGTACATCTTGCGCGCCTTGGCCTCGTTCACGAAGCCGGCGCTGTCCGGGAAGGTGTAGCGCTGGGGCGGGGCGGGGCGTAGCAGGCGGGCGGCGAGGCTGTGGATGTCGGTCGTGAGGGTTTGGTGGTGGGTATGGTGGTGGCGGGAGGTGGGCGTGGGGGTGCGTGCGCCTGTGGGGGTGCGGGAGGTGTGTAAGGAGTGGTGGGAAGGGGGTTGGGCGGGGTGGTGAGCAGCGTGGTGGGTATGGTGGTGTGAGAGGGTGGTGGTGGCGGTGGTGGTGGATGAAGGGTTCGGGCTCGAAGGATCGGAGGCCGATGAGTTTGTGGGCCGCTGGGCTTCGGGACGGGTGGAGTGGTAGGAGGGCGCCTGTGTGGTAGGAGTCAGTTGCTGAAGTTCACGTGCTTCTGATTTGAGCCCTCAGCCTTGGGGGCGAGATGTACCTCGGAAACGTAGGACGGCGCAGTGGAGTGGATGGATGAGGTTTCGGGGTCGCGCGTGTACCGCGGGAGAGGCTCGAGATCGTGGGGGATGCTAGACAGAGTGCTTGTCGCCATGACGGGTACGCGGTTGTTGAAGAGTGGTGCTTGTGTGCCGAGCTTGGGACGATGCGATGGACTGGGATGACGGCCGATAAGAATGTGCGGGCTGTATGTGGGCTGAAGCGAAGATGATAGTGACTTGACGTCCCGCAGGAGGAGGAGGAAGGACGGAGGAAGAGCAGGTGTAAGGTATCTGAGTTGACAGGTACAAGGGTGGAAAGAGAGAGCTGAGCCTTGTTTTGGGCTGGGGCGGGTTAGTCCGGTCAGCAGTGGCTGTGGTGGAGCAGCTGGGGCCTTGGCTGCCTGCTCGAAGGAGGAGTGGAAAGCGGGATGTGGGGCGATGAGTGGGTGATGGGCTCAGATGGATGGGGAGGGGATGCGGGGTAGATGACTGTGTCTAGTCATCAACCCATTCAGCTTGCTGTTCACTCTCCACTTCTAGATCCTGAAAGTACACATGGAAATCGCTTTCACTAGCTCGTTTTCTCGCATTCCAAGATGTCGTCGAGCTCGAAATGTCCTCAGAGGCGATTCTGCGCCTTACTGAGAGACTGGGCCATCACATGCGGCGCCGAGGAAGCCGGTCGATTTACGTAATGGACAACCCATCAATTGGGTCGATGACCGTTGAAGGAGTCGAAGCCGTTGAGAGAGGACCTGCATCCACCTAGCAGCTGTCAGAAATCGACCTATATAAACAATCGAAGGAGAGGTTTACAGTTGCCTCAGAGCCGAGCCTTCTGTTCCTTGTGCTGACAAGGTGTTGTTTCCAGGACCTGGCCGAACGTCAGACCACCCTCAAAGAACCGATCCACGAGGCGACGGTGGACTAAACGACCATGGATGGCCCATTGCCAAAGCGACAAGACGTTCAAGAGTTCCGAGAAAGAGATCCTGAGCAAGTGTTAAAATGAGAGTCGCCATGAGGGCTCCAAAAGATGTCAGACCCAGCGGTGCCGGAGCATGGGGCAGACTCGATGTCGTGATGCTCGTCTGGCGCCGATGACCCATGTACCGAACGATTGGAGTGGAAAAGCAGCAATTGCAAGCAACTGTAGCCATTTCCAGAGCCTTGGATGTCTTTGTGTGGACGAGAAGACAAAGTTTGAGCGCCGCTTCGAGAGGTCCGCTGTCGTGGCACGAGGCGCTTGACTGCCATCATCACAGCCTTCAAGAACTCTCATGGACAGCTGCAATCGTCTTGAGGTTGAAGATTTGCTATGCGTGATGGTCTGGCCCGCATATTGTTGGCGCCGGGTTGCCATTACGGCTAAGGAATCCTCAGAAGGATCCAAAATTTACGAAGCTCACGGCGCGTCTGCTACGTGGCCTGGCTCCATGGCAAGCAGCTTTGGCGGAACAGAAAATGGTGGTGGAAGAATCATCGCAGATAGTCCATATCATCCTCGTCATCTTCATTACCCGCGCCGCCGATGCCATTTTCTTTTTCCTCCGCTTCCCTCTCCTTTCGCGACAGCTCTTTCGAAGCTCCAATCTTCCTGAAAGCGTTTCTGTCAGCTCCTGTTTACATGTTGATCTCATCTGCTAGCCTCCTTGTGACGTACCTTAATTCATCAACAACTCCGCCAATGAAAGCTCTGCCCTCCCAGACTTCCATTCCCCCAACCCCATTCATCTTGACTTCTCGGCCACCCTCCAGAACTGTAACCCCGGCTCTCAACTTGGCCATTCTGACTTCTCTCAAGTCTCGCATCAGTCGTCGGATACTGTCAGCCTCTGGTATATCATCCGTCGCCGCGTCCAGCAGCATCTCCCCCAGCTCAAGCCAATGATATGGGAGAGCGTCTGGGGGAGCATCGGCCGTGGCGCTGGGAAGAAAAGGTGGACTCGTGGTATTGGGCGGCATAGGAGGTGGAGCTGAGAAGGAGGAGATCGTGGTCTCGAGCCTGAGGATCGCGTCTAACGAAGCAGGGGACAGCCAAGGAGGAGGAATGATATTGGCCCTCCGTTGCCGCTTGAGGAGCAGGGCTAGCCACAGAGGCAGAGTGGTGCGTTGTGGTGGATGTAGGGGTGCAATGGGTCCCTGGAGGACGTCAATACCAAGGCGATTGTGTAGATAGGTGTTGAGCAGTAGAGGATCGCAAGCAATCTACATACGCGTAGCTGGGCATGCTCAGGGCGCATCGAGACAACTCACCCCGAGCAATTCGAGTCCCTCGAGCCGCTGTCGAGGTACAATGGTGACTGTCTCCATCTCACAGAGGAAGGCCACCTCTGGAGGAGTCAAGCCTGTTGGCAAGGGAAGCGCCATAGTAGCTGTTCAAAGGCTTTCCCTGTAACGTTAAAGGCTCAAAGACAGCATTCAGGTAGACCTGCGTTCGTAAAGGCTTATTACAAAGACCAATATCGCATGGAACAGACGACGCAAAGCGCGATCGCCAATGCTCTAACCTTAAGGGCAGGACACTTTTGCAGCCCGTCCGAAAGATCGCGCTTTCTACATTCGGCGCATACTCGAGCGATCTTCGTCTCTTGTTCTTCACTATCGTCAACATGTAATCCGATTAGCGAACTCGAGAGCCTTGATCGTGCTGTCGATATCAAGGGGGTTTGCTTCGATGGCTAATTCGTCCGGATTCCTTACGTGGACTACGTATATCTTGTTCGTGTTCACCTGGCTCTTCTTCGTCAACAAGAATGTGCCTGATCCATATCTGGTACGCTGCGCAGATATGGCACTTCTCATGAGCTACTAACGAGAGCATCAGGATGAATTTTTCCATGTCCAGCAAGCTCAGCTATACCTGCAAGGTCGATGGGATGCATGGCATCCCAAAATCACAACCCCTGCTGGCCTGTATGTTTCCCTTCTTGAGAAGCTCCTTTCAGCTATCTAGCTCCGCTATCCTCCTCAAGTCTCAAGGCGTCTCTTTCTGTATTTTACTGGCTACTTGATGTCTAATGTTCCGCTAGGTACCTTCTCTCATATGTACATGTCACCTTGGGAACCTTTTTGCTGTGGTCCGGTACCGTGACCGTGACCTGGCTCCGCTATTTGAATTTCCAATTAGGCGCTTTCTTGCTGCTCGCACTCACCGTGAGGTTCCCGAGCATTGTAGCCGACTGCTACGATGGACAAAGGACATTTACCTCCTGGGCTGATAAGGCTAAGCGCGGATGGTCAAGAGATACACTACGGCTCACGGCCTACAACATCAGTCTCTTCCCTCCACTCTTCTTCTTCTACGGACTTTACTACACTGATGTCGCTTCTGCATGTTCTGTCATGATTACCTACCTTTGCTACCTTTTGAGGTACAAGAGGTGCTTCGTTATTGCAGGTCTTATATCCTTATTCTTCAGACAGACGAACATCTTCTGGGTGGCTGTGTTTATGGGATGTCTCGAAGTAATGAGTGCTTTACCAGGCGGACGCATACCAGTTGAGTACCCACAGAAACCGAGTTTCTGGGACATCGTCTCTGGGAGTTGGCAGCATGGTTGCTTGTATGCGCCTATGGTCGCCAACTCCGACTTCAAAGGTTGGCACTCCTCTCTCTGGATTTCTATTCTGCTGACCCTGAGTCGGCAGAATATACTATGTCTGGCGTATCTCTCGTAATCGCTGTTCTTCTCAACTTTCGCCTTGTTCTCCGCGTTTTACCACCCTATCTTCTACTACTAGCGGCATTCGCCTCTTTCGTGATGTGGAATGGCGGTGTCGTCATGGGTACGTCTGCAAGGTCTAGCTCGATTGACGCGCTATCGACCCTATGGCTCACCGTTCCAATTAGGAGACAAAGAGAACCATGTCGCCTCCCTGCACCTTGCACAGATTCTGTACATCTGGCCGTACTTCATGTTCTTCTCCTTGCCCATGCTCTATCCGTGGCTATTGAGTATAAGCATTCCTCGGAGGTTCCTACCCAAACGCTATCATCAGCACAACGCACGGTATCGACTACCCAGTCTAATGGTTTCTATACCAATCATGACGGTAATGCTGCTGGTGGTGCATTACAACACTATCGTACACCCGTTCACGCTTGCCGATAATCGTCATTACATGTTCTACGTCTTCCGCATCCTTCTGCGCCACTGGTCCATCAAGTACCTCGCGGTACCGATCTACTACATCTGCGCATGGGCAGTAATCACCGCATTCGGCGGACCGACAGCTCGAAAGCCTACTGCCAATCGTTCACGAACCGAAGTACGAAACGGTCTCCAGATGAAACTACCTCCATCCAAAGCCCCAGAAGAACGAGGTAATATTGTACCCTTCGTTCTCATCTGGCTGCTTGCAACCTCGCTGTCACTTATCACGGCTCCGTTGGTTGAACCCAGGTATTTCATCGTGCCGTGGCTGATATGGCGGTTGCACACCATTAGCCCGCAACCGGACATGGAGAAAGAAGCCAGAAGATTGGTGTATAGCGCGCGCGTTGTGGATCATCTGGATCATCGAGTTGTACTTGAGACACTGTGGTTCATGTTTATCAATGTGGGCACGGGGTATATGTTCTTGTACAAGGGATTCGAGTGGCCGCAGGAGCCGGGGAAGGTTCAGAGGTTTATGTGGTAGGTGCGCAGGCTAGGCTTGGTCACCTTTTGGTGGAGTATCGTGGTATGGTCCCCCCGAATGTTCTGGCAGTCAGGCTGATGCACTTCTATCTTTCTGCACAACCTGAGCAGACGGTGTCCTGATATGTATGACAGCTCTAGATTGCAGTCCTAGATTTTGCAGCACTATAGCCTTCATCAAAGATCCATAATCTCCCGTCTTTCGAATGATTTCTCCACGTACGGCTCACGCTGCTCTTCCAAATGGATAGATGGCTCAGACATAAAGCACCACGTTCAAACCGGAATAATCGCCTCCCAAGCACCCATGGTTCTGCGGGATTTTGCGGAAATTCTTGAGAGGCTTGGAAGGAAATGCTGACGGGCTTTTGCCATTACTTCTGGGAGGGGAGAAAGACATTTGGGGATTGGCGAATGGAAGTTGGGGGTTGTGATATGATGGGATGGTGGATAGGGGGAAGGTGAGGAGGTGGGGAGGTGGAGCTAGATGGCAGATTGTCAGGAACACTGTAAATCAGTCGCTTGAAAGAATTTGGGTAAGAGGATTGCAAGAAGGTGTTGAATTTTTCGGTAGGGCTGGGAGGACGAGCGCTGTTCGGTGAATGGGGGAGTGATGGAGGCAGGGAGGATGAGCAGCTTAGCTTGAGTCTATGAGGAGTTAGCGGCTGCGGGTAGGTCGTGGTAGTGGTGGTGAGGCTAGGGAAAGGAGAGGTGGAGGAGAGGGGCTACTGCATGCCGCAGAGACGGAGGCGATGGAAATGGTGAATGATAGCTGAGTCCACCAAATAGACAGGTGCACTGCGCTGGGAACAGACGATGCGCTAGTAAGAGATAGTGCACCCTCTCTTGTGCCTCCTTGAAATACGGAGTAGTGGCAGTTTCATCGACACATGGCTCTCTTCATAGCAGCCGAGGGAGATTGTTGGTTGGTCTGCGGTTGGGATCTAGTGAAGACGATGAAGGCGATGAAGACGCTGGAGGAGGAGTTGTAGGCGTGGTATCTGGGAAGTGTGCTTGTCAGTGCAGGGGATAGGGGAAGGATCTAGCGTTGTGACGGAGAAGTCGATTGTGGTGGTAATAGTCGTGGCGGTAGATTCAGAGAACAGAACGAAGAGATAAGGAAAAGAGACTACCGAATAGCGCAAAGATAAAGAGAAAGGAGCTGATAATTGAGTAAGATAGTTATAATCGAGGTCTGTTAAATAAGAAAGATGCTCTGCGTTAATACAAAAAAATGCGTTGGCAAAAGATAAAGCATCTTCTTTCTAAACATTTTTTGGAAGAAAACGTTATGCATTGTCTTGTTCTCTTAACTGTATGTTATAGCAGAGGAGAGAATTTGTAGGTTGGACTACGAATTGGGTCTAGTAGCATTAGAGAAGACGGTAGAGGAGGAGTGGCATCTGGGAAATGTGCTCTGCCAACGAGCGCATGGGATGAGAGAAGAACCTAGATTTGCAATATGAGGTTGAATATTTTCTGTGTGTAAGCTGGATTGCTATCATGATCTTCCGTGGCGGGCGCGAGCGAAGATGAGTGGTCGTGGGAAGCTTTCTGAGCGGAAGAAGATGATCGCGTAGGAGTGGGTATGGAGGTACATTGTCAGTGATGGTTCGATATTCAGGGCTGTTGGCTGATTAGATAAGTGGGCTGAGTTCGCATGTTGGAGCTTTGTTCGATGAGAGGTATCTGGGTCTTGTGAAGGGCTTCGAGAAGGGGATTGATTCGTAAATGGTGGTGTTGATGGGTGGTATGGGATTGCTGTAGAGAGAGGCGAGCGGAAAGACGATGAGCCGAACAAATGGTGCCAGTGATGCTCGACCTAGTCTTCGAAGGTCGAAACTCAGGTCCCTCAAAGATAAGGCTTAACCGACCATGAGAAAGAAATCGAGACAAGCACAAGCAGAACCGACAAGAAACCACATGGACAAACTCACAGGAGAGAAAGAACCCCAACTTGTCGCTGCAAGCCTTGCAGTAAGCCGGTGGTCTATGATCTGAGTAATACGATGCTAAGAACGTCTGAATCGACAGCTATCAAAACTCGATTGTTCCTATAGGCGTATCTTTGTCTTCCTAGGTTTCGCCAATGCTCCGATCTCTAGCAACCGGTGGGTCTTCGTCTTTCCACAGCTCGTCAGTGAGGTAGTGCTCCACCTGGCGCTCTTGCGCTGCAAAGTAGTATACGTCATTCGTCGTAGTCCTTCGACGTACTATGGAGGCAAAATCTTCTTACAGGATAGAGTCAGCGTGAGTTGAAGCGTTCTAAGTAATTGGAAACGTAGCTCGGTCCTGCGGATTACAAAAATCGAAGGCCTCGTCGCCGCCAGCATCGATTACTGCCATTGTGTGCTTACCCAAGCAGACGCTCAACGCTCCAATTTAAACCTCGAGATGAATCTTCTTGACCACTTTTGCCAGGTGTGCTGCCAATCGACATAGCGTACTGTGTGAGTTCGAGACGGACCTGCTTGGTATTGAGAATGTCGTACTCGAGGAAGCTGTTGAGCCTTGTATGACGATGTTATGAAAGAGCTCAAGATAAGGAGAAGCATGAATTGGGTACAGATATTGTCAGAGGACGCGGTTGCGCATACTTGCTTTGAGGGTGGGTGATGGTGTATTCCATTTCGTGTCTTGATCAAGCAGATCTTCAACGGCAGCCGGTAAAGCGAGCTTATCACTTGATCCTAGCACCTACTGAATTCGTCCTCAATCGTAGCACGCTGTAGGGTTATCCATTCAATCTTATTCTTGGCGCAGGAGCTGTCATTTCTCGCAGTGGAAAATTTCCGTTTCAATCGTAGGAAACGTTCTGTGAGCATACGACTGGGGTAGAGATAGTATATTCAATTATTAGCAGATTGACTAGGAGCAGCCAACAATTGTGGGTTCCGAAAATACCATTTGCTCGCGGAACCGCCTACGTATCTCGAGCTTTTCCTTTATGGTTCTGCGCCCGAGCCAGACAGCTCGACATGTCTTACCTCCCATAGCCAGGGTTCTGCCGGACGTTTATGGCAGCTGATATCAGCTTCCAATGTCGGCCAGATAGCGCGTGAAGCAAGAGTTCATCGCGTCTGGAGTCTGTTGCCGCTTTGGAGCCAGGGTTGATGCGGTCGCTCTATGCATGGGGGAAGACTGAGTATAGCCATCGGACAGATGTTGTAGTTGTCCGGCTGGCTGTATGCAGAAAAGCTTGTGTCAGTGGGTCAATTTTTGAAGCAGAAGGCGCAGGTGAATATGAATGAGGAGCGAGATAGACGGTCAGCTGTTCGCCATCAAGGCTGGTTAGAGCATGTAAATAGATGTCAGAGAATGAATGGGGTTAACGCTGAGACGAGTACCGCTGCAGATTGTCCTAGGTAAGTAAAGTGGTATTATGATACCTCAGCTCACGGTACCACCCGAGGCTCATTGTGGCAGTTGGAGTAGCTAGGCAGCATGACTGATTAACGTGGTTCGGCATCTGGGGCACGTTCAGAAGATTGTTGATGAGAAAGCAAGAACTCGATGGGAAAGCAAGAACATTGAATGTGACAGTTTAGTCATTATATTGAGGGGTGATTATCGGATACTAGTAGCGATATGGAGAATGCTGTTTACTTGTGATCTGAGACTTCACCAGTACGTGTCCTGAGGGCTGTGATAGGGTTGTCGGACAAGACAGACTGACAAAGTAAATGACGATAATCTCGAGCTGGGGAGTCAATCGCTACATAACACGGCGGCTCGAGATGCTGTGGAGATAGTGTTCGAGCAGACTAGAAGAAACATATGAGTTTCGACGAGGATGGTATGAAATTATGAAAACAAATTGTAGAACCAAAGACACGAATCATTGCTTGCAAAAACACGTTCAGATACAATGCGCGGCGAGAAGTAGATCAAGGGTTCTACTTTTGATCGCTGTTGAATAGCTGCAACTTACTCTAAGGTCTCTTGAGCCAACAGATATGTAAAGCCAAGGTACAGAGAATCGCCGATGTTTGATCGGATTTTCAGGAGGATTACTTAAACAGTACAGAGCTTCTTGGCTTGTTATGAGATAGTACTATGCTACCCTGCCTGGTAGCTCGACATCTATTGGTACTGTTGTCTTGCAATCTCGCCGACCGGAATTTTTGGTCCACCATCTGTCCACTAACCTCTGGATGTTCCGGGATGACTGCCAATCAGGAGCCTACCTCCCGGTTGAGCTTGGCATGATTGACAGTAATGGACGCCGATACTGCACGGTTGGTAATCAGAGCGTTACTGCCCGCAAGGCCAGCTCAGGTTTTGGGAGCGTCAAGGAAAGTGTCGCCAAGGGATTCAACATTTCTTATCGTCGCAGGCCGATAAGTTTTCGGTCAGACGATGTCTGATCCTAAGGTCTCCATCAAGTAGTTCGGCATCGGTCGTCCAAAGAAACGGCAACGGCGGCAGCAAGGATTGATCTGTGGTACGAAGTACTTGACGTGCATTGCATGCACAAAGCCCAAACGCTGGGCATGCAGATAACCACGTGGCAAGCCTGACAATTCCGGAAGCAAGCGCAAGCCACCTTTTGGTCGGTGCCGTGGACCATGGTCGATTTGTCAAGACCTCGTGGCGACCCTTTGAACCGGCTTCCGGCACGGAAACAAGAGACGACTTTGTAGAAGTGCGACAATTGTACTCCGTACAAAGTGCCTGAGCCCCGATGGAACAAGCGTCTCTCCCTTCGTAGGTAGCGAATATTAAGCACCCAATAACATGACTGATGATTCTTCGATAGTGGGAGGTTGATAGAAGGCTATCGTTAACGGAGGTTGATCGGAGTTTGGTTGAAAGATTTGGAGTCGTCGCATAGGCGGGTCGGTGATCTGAAAGCGAGTTGCTCCTGTAGTACCGGCTGTAAGGTAAGCTTGATGAAAGGGCTGTCATATTTCCGAAGGCAGATGATTGGATCGAGTCATGACGAGAGTGAGGACAACGACCGCTTGCAGCTTCTGCACTATGCGGGCTTAATTTGACACCAATGCACAAGACACGAGGCACCCCTGCCCACCTTCTCGGCTTGGTTGAAAGAAGCGCTAGTTGGCCTTCAATCGTGTTTGATTTCAGAGTGACCAGGGACAGCAAAAAAGTCTCAAGATCCTAATACTAGGTCCAAAGCGAGACTCCACTCAATCTTTGGCAACAGCCGAGAATAGTGATTGAGATTGTCTTCCCATCATTGTCGTTCAGTAAGAGATCGAGAAGGTGGACCTTGGAACCTGGTGTGAGAAGTCTACATTTCACGTCAAGATGATCAGGGCCTTTAGGGTCGTGTCTAGAGTATTTCCGTCATATGGAAGGGAAGTGAAGATTGTCGGTATTGCGTATCGTCTATCGGAATATCTAGTCTAACCTCCTCGGTTCGCTGTCGATTCGAGTCTGGGGGTCGCAAGCTGAAAGAAAATTGGCCCCGCCTAACGGTCGGCACTCATGTTGAATTTCATTTGCGTACAAGTAACAAGTTGCAGTGCTGAATGTGTGAAGTGCTAGATGCCGTTGATCGACAGAGTACTGTACTTGTTATGCGTCGAAACAGCCGCGGCATTCCTGTCAATTTCCATAGAACCTACAAGCTATCGATTCTGCGATTGTTGCTTTACTATCTTGTTCGCTGGATGCGTCCATATCGGTCGCAGCTTCAATACCTGCGCCAGATCAGGGACCAGGATATCTGGAAGCAGACCCAAGACATGCTGACAAGCTGCTGATTGTTCCACAAGCAGTCTTGGCACAACGGATCAACCTTCACCTGCGAACTTTATGCGCGCTGTTGCATCGGCTGTAAGCGGTGAGACAAACGTCGCGGACCCACTGCTCCGTGCCCAATACACGAAGGATCTCAATCTATACAAGCGCAGTTGCAGGACTCCATACCCACTGCAGGCGACCGTTAGTACACCTGAGAAGCGGAGAGCGTACTAAAGGCCATGTGGCAGCGGTCCACTGCAGGTATGTGCTCTGCTGTACTCCGTAACCGAGTCGACAAAGTTCTGGAACGCTGGCGTTTGATGAAACGGTGGTTGAGCAAGACCAAAGTGGCAGCACAGTCGCCTGGTAATACTGACTGCATTGGAATTAGTGCGAAAACCAGAGTGCGTGCTAGTCAATTAGCTTCCTTTGAACCCTAAAGCAAAGGCCAATGACATCTTCTTCAGGAGCCCGCCGTCCACCCCACGATCTCCGCTCCCATGTTGAAGGTTGTGACCTGTTTCTGCCGGAGAACTAGAAGGCATTTAGAACTCATGGTATGGTCGCACAATCTGGTTGACACGCGGCGCGACCGTTGTCCACCCCACGTTCAAGCTGAAAGAATAATAACATACAGTCATTCACTCGACTCGAGTCCTGGGATCTGCCTGGTTGTTGTCAAAGGGCTGTGTTTCAGCTTGTCGGGCGTTGCCACCTGGAATGTCACTGCTGGCAGCGGGTGAGCTGACATCATCTGCCGCGGGCCAGCGAAGAAGGACTGGCTTGTTCTCTGTTGCCCGCTAAGCCGCTTTGGCTGACCACGCGAGCAGGGATGGGGTCAGTTTCTTCTCATGTGCCAAGTGCATGCATTCCACTCCCTCTTCCTTGTCCCCTCGTGTCTGGCCGATCGAATCTGCAGACTGCGTGGTCTGACACACTAGAGTCCTCACTCTCTCGCCTCCGTCTTCCCTGCGCGTTGTGGCCTCTCAAACATCGAGCTGACGGACAACGAACTCTTTCTGCTCTATACGGTCTGACCTGACTCATCTGCCTGCTCCCAGAAGACCTCTTCTCTGCTTCCCCTACTCATCGTCCGCCATCATCGACTTCCTCTCCTGCACCGCTTCGCATTCGATCCTAGCGCCATCCACCGACTCCCCCACATCGGCCGGTTGTGAACTGACTTTCTCGCTCCCGACTCCGTCGTCCCTAATCGATTCCGTACTATTCCCCCCCAAGAACCCAATTCCACTACAGCACCCAAGGCTCAAGGCTGTCACAGATTGGCTCTAAGTGTCTGCCTAATAAGCACTTGGATTTCGACCACCGGTCGATCTCACCTCCCGGTCCTCGCCCAATCACTACCATCATCGATGCCGTGCCCTTGACTCAAGCAGCAAGCTCTGCACACCGATTGCCTTACATGACGGGACTGTCTTCCATTCTTCAACCTCTCTCTTCCGACCTCGCTCGACGCAAACCTCCCCCTGACGAGGCCAATCAGCGCTGCCCCACACCCCACCGCACCGCATCGTCAGACTCGGCCTCTCACCTCATCACACAGCCCTACACTACCACAGCCCAACGATTACCGCCGAGCACACAACACCCTCCACCCGACAACCGTGACAGCGAGACCGTCACCCTCCCGCAAGCAAGGAACAACCGACTGTCCATAGCTGCACTGGCTCGCGACAAGACCAACAACGCTTTGGCAAACCTCAGCCTGCGCCCGAAGACCTCTTTCAGCTCCTTACACTCTTCGTCATCATCCAACAGTAGCCTTTCGAAGCAGGCTTCACGTTCCACCCTCGACAAGGCTACCGCAGACCCTACCACAGCCTCGTCAAGTCAATCATACACCATTGTTGAAAAACGGCCTGCACAGCTGCCCCACGCCAACAACTCCCGCCAATTCGGCCAACAACCTCCCAGACCGACAAACCCGAGTGCAAGTCTCAACTCAGTGAGTCAAGACCGGCAGCGCATCTTGGACCGGAGCTTTGCTCAGGCTCGGAACTCGCCGTCACCGGGCACTGGAAACGGCAACATCAATAAGATGCATCAGACGTCGTCTAGGCTACTCCGGATGACGGATGAAGAAAGACCCTTTACAAGAGACTTCGAGGACCTGTTCTCGACACTGATGGTCAGTCTGCCGCTCTCGCCCCACCGAGTTCGTTTCCAAAAGGTGGAGCATACTTTCACATCAGAGGAGGCAATCAACAATCTCGGATCCCTCAAGTTCTCGCAGTCGAATCGCATGCCGGACCCCAAAGACCCTTCGCGCATAGTTACGACAACCACCACAACGACCTTCTCGATGGCGAAAGAGATGGCACGGTCCGTGTGTCAGCGGTTTATGGATGCTCGGTTTGTCGAGCCTGCAGACAGCAAACCCCTTCCTAGCTTCCCGCTCAAGAACGCAGTGTGGCAACTTACACCAAAGGGTATGCACGTTCTGACCCGCTTCTGCCAACGCAATGGTATAAATCAACGGCACGTACTGGACGTGCTAGATAGTCCAAGGAATACCATGCAATTGGTCATCCTAGAAAGAGACCCCTTAACAGACAAGCTGTCCCACGACAAGGCGACCATTGAAGTCATCTTTCGCCGCTTCGCAGGTCAGGATGGGCCGAACATCAAGAACAGTGTCTCTACCTCGGACTCGGATTCCCTGAGCGATTATTATAATGGTTTGATAGGGGTAAAGGTGGCGAAAGAGCGGAAGATACTCAATGAAGTCGTGCCTAATACCTTCACGGGAAAGGCCGCTGTTGATTGGTTAATGGACTGCTGCACAACGGTCGATCGCCGGGAGGTCTATGAGGTTGCAGATCTCTTCGTGCAACACGAATTGATTTGGGCAGTCGTACAGGACAAAGTCTACCTGCACCACAACGCTGGCGCCGCTCGTTTTCAGCCTACCAAGAATGCCATATATGGTCTCACGCACAAAGGACAACGAGTTGCTGGTTGGATAGCACCTGAGGAAATCAACAGCAGTGATGAGGGGAGGGAAAAGTCAATAAAGAACGGCGTTGGTGGACGACCGACAGACAAATCGAAAGGCGCGCCAAGAGACAGCAACAACCATCGATTGACGATCATTGTGACCGACCCTGCGTTGAGACTGCTGTTCAGAGAATTTCTCAGGGACACGCATTGTGAGGAGAATCTAGCCTTCTATCTTGAGGTTCGGGAGTTCACGAGGAGTTTCGACAATGCTGAGAGGGCGAAGGCCTTTTCGCGGTTGGATGCCATCCGGGAGACGTTGGCTGCCGCTTACGGTAAGCTTGCCCATCTTCCTCTGACGACCGTCTCCATGGCCTTTGAGGCTAATAGGAGGATAGGTCTCTACAACGCGTTCCTTGCACCCGGCTCTCCGTGCGAGCTAAACATCGACCACAACCTGCGTAACAGCCTCGCAGCACGCATGACACGCGCAGTAGGCGACGACGAACAGATGATGAAATCGCTGCAGGAGGTCGTTTCCTTGTTCAAGGAAGCACAGAACTCGGTCTTCAAGCTCATGTCTAGCGTACGTGCACTTGAAACAGCGCTGTCCACTGTTCGCCGCTGACCACCATATTAGGACTCAGTGCCCAAGTTCCTGAAGGAGCAGAAATACTCGGCCATGCTCTCCCAGCACAACTTCGATCATGCGCCCGCTCATCATGGGGGCCCTTCACAGAGTCTGCCCGAAAGATCGAAGAGCAAAGTCGTTCGGGATGCTAGGGCGTAGGCGGATCTCGGAGATTTACAGCTCAACACTCGGTTTGACGTCGGCACTCTCGACTTCGTCAACAGGTCGATGGTCATGTGGACCTCGCCTCACTTCATTCCTTCTTACTCGCATTTGGACCCCGATGCGTTCCTTGCCATCAACACGGCGGGTCAATATTCGAGACCACACTCTGACCACCATAACCGGTAGCACCCCACGCGCTCCGCTTTAGATCCAATGGCCATTTTGAGGGTCATCTTCATCATCCCCGTTTTTGTCTACCTTCGATATCAACCACCATCTTCAGGGCCCATCGACCCAGCGGTCTACCAGCACGGCGTTCTTATGCATCTTCTTCCTTTCTTAGGCGGGTAGACTCATTCTCGGTTCTTGGTTATGGCATTTTGTATTTTGCTTTTGGACATGTCATGCCACATATGCTTTCGAATATCTCATGTTGCATTTTGCTCTTGGACACGGCAGACAGATACTTGCATTCTGAGGGAAGGGGGCGCTTTCAATGAGTGGGAATGGCTATGATCAGAGAGAGAGCGAGAGGACGGGATCGCAGCGATTGTAGCGGAGGATAGGCTTGTGGCATGAGGCGCAGGAATTGAACCTTGTATATAGGTATATCTCAAAATCTCTCAGACAATGCCCGTTCTATCTTCCCAAACCTTCGTATGGCATTTTGCATTTGTTTTTGATCATGGAACTTTACCGACAGACGACCAGATATTGGCACCAAAGGGGCACGTCAAAGCTTGGGGATTCACTACCATACGCGAGAGAGAGAGAGAGAGAGAGAGAGATGCAGCGATTGTAGGAGAGAGGTGAAGAGCATTGCGGCATGAGGTGCGGGAATTGAACCTTGTATATAGGTACATCTCAAATTCTATCAGACAAGAATACCCATTTTCATCTTCGTGCGAGTGAAAAGAGAATGGGGTTTGGCTCGAGGTACGTCGTTATTTGTAGGCTTTTCTCTCGAACTCTGGACATGATATATCGCATTTGCTCTTGGAGATTCAACGCATCGACAGACACCCCAAAATTGCATTCAGGGGGGGGGGGGGGGGTATTTGTTAGGGATTGGCTATGCTCAGAGAGAGAGAGGGCGATTGTAGAAGAGAGAAGAAGAGCAGTGTGGCATAACATAACTTGTAGATAGCCATCCCTCAAACCCCATCCTACAACGCCCCTTCTATCCTGCACGAACAGAAGCCCTATCCCACATCCTCGTGGCTGCAGCCACACCTGATTCTGCTATTCTCACACCCCACACAATCCTCGACCCTGCTATCAGAACTCCGGGCGCTGCTCGAACGCATCTTACTGAAGCTACAGGGAGAAGCTATACATCGACCAGAAATTCGGTCTCGACGACCGTTTTGCTGCTCTCACTGATATTGGCTAGTAAGCAGGGAATCGGGGTTGAGATTAGGGGTTTTGGAGATGGTGTATATGATAAGGAGTTGAGTGAAATGTTTGGGTGGAGGTTGTGATGGGAGTTGGCGATCGAGGGATGTTGGTCGTTTTCCAAGGCAGAGGGAGTGCTTGTGCAGGAATATATACGGGGAGGGAGGGGGGAGGATGGAAGGAAGGGCTGTGTATATGGTGATGAGCTTTTGTATCTGGGTGCGCCGTTGTTCGTATGTGGTGGCTTTTCTTTTGGGTTCTGTGATTGTGGAGGGGCTCGGGGGGTTTGTATGGCTGGCTGGGTATCGTGCTGTTGGGATATTGTTAGGGCGTCGTGTATCCCCCGTCCCATTCAACGAGCCATCCTGTTGGGTGCGTACGACTCGTGCTGTAACATTTTGTCGCTTAGCAACAGGCTATGACTAGCCATGGTATCCCGTCGTTATGCCATCAGCCCCCTCATTTCGTTGCAGAAAGTGGGTCAATACTCCCCTCATATCTCCCTACACCACCTCCCCATCACCGCCCCCATCCCCGGCACGCTCCCCGCAATCTCCTCGAGGCCCACATCGACTCTCCACATCCGCCCCCTCTCTCCCTTCCTCCCTGCCACCGCTTCCCCTCCGCTGGCAGGCAGCAGCAGTTCCACTGCGAATCCTGGAGTCAGCGTTGCGTCCAGCGCATTGAGCCAAGCACCACGCATCTTTAGAGCCGGGGATAACTCAGGACTTACATCTGACCAACCGCTCCCACTCCCCCCTCGCGAGCCCCCGTCCCCATACACGTCCGCCCTGGCCGCCGATCACCACCCCCCCGCTGGCGCTCGTTTGCTGCTTTAGGCGTGAGGCGAGAGTTACGTATCTATGAGGTTTGGGGGGTTAGGAGTTGAGATTTAGGGGCAGATGGGGCAGGGGATTTAGAGGCGGTTGGGGGAGGGGACGCACTCGTCGTACACCATTTCGAAATTGCAGAGGTCGGTGTCGAGCACGATGTCGAGGCGCGCGGCGGCGATGAGGAGGGAGAGCGCGAGATCGGAGAGGGAGGGGAGGAGGTGTACTGACGGGAGACAGCGTTAGCATTAGGGCTTGAGGGGGGGAGTTGGGTGAGGGCGAGAGGCATGGTCTTTGGAGCGGATGCGGTTGGGATGAGTCGTAGGAGTAGGTTGAGGGTGCGGTGACTCACATTTCGAGTCTGGTGGTGCGAGGGAGTGGGTTGTGAAGGTCTCGGGGGTGGGGATGCAGGTGGGGGAGAGGAGAGACAGAGGAACGAGAGCAGAATTCAGGAACGCGAGGAGAGAGGCGGTTGTGCTGTGGAATGTGCGGAGGTACGTGAGAAGCATGGGGGTGGTGAAGAGATGGTCGAGATAGCGGCGCCAGGCGACGCTGATGGCGTTCAGCTCTGCGTGCACCGACGCCGAGAGCTGCAGCGAGGCCGAGATGGCCGTTTTCGGTGGCTGGAGAGCGATTTTGCACATCGATGTGAAGGTGGAGAAGCTGCGCCCTGGGAGGGAGAGGTGAACGACGCGCTGCCCGAAGCGTGATTTCACGCGTTTTTCGAGGCTTTCGACGACGGCGACTTTGGTGGTGAGGCCGAGGACGGCGATGGGGGCGTTGCGCGATTGGGCGATGTCGAAGAGGTTGTAGAGCAGTGTTTGGCGCGGGTGGGAGGCGAAGAGGTCGAATTCGGAGAGGATGAAGATTACGGCTTTGGCGGTCACTTCGGGCTGTGGTTCAACAGTGTCCGGGTCAGTGTTTTCGGGGGTGTGCGAGAGTAAAGCGAGGAGTGAGGTTAGTGTGTCTGCGTAGTTGCTGCGTCCGGAAGTCTCGTCTTCAACTTCCATTTCTCGGCCGAGCTGCCGCCATATCTCCCGCAGAGCGAGCTTGTCGTCGGTGTGGATGAAGCCATTCAACCGTACAACGTGGAAGTCGTCTCTATGGCCAGTACTGAGATCCGAAATCACGCTTTCAACAAGGCTTGATTTGCCGCTGCCTCGAGAGCCGATCACGAGCATGGAGTTGCCTTCGCCGGCAAGGACAGTTTGAGAGAGGAGGGAGTGCACCTTCTGGTATTCGTCGTTCGTGAAAGCATGGTCGAGTGTAAGATGCTGGCGGGAGATTGGTCCGAGGAGCGAGGTTTTGAAAGTGTCAAGAGTGGTGGAAGCGACGGTAGAGAGAGTTCGGCTGAGGGCTTCCAGAGAGTCTCCTAATGGTACTTCATCATCTGGGGTCGGAGAGGCGGTTTTGCGTCTTTTCGCAGGGCGCGGCGAATCTTCGAAGGTGGTCATATAGGGCGATTGTCAGAAAGCACTACATAAGGACCACAATCGCTATACGACTTTATGCATGAAGCCATTGGATTGATATCGATCGCGCTTTATAATGACGCGTCTCGGTGCTGTAGGGCGTAGGGCTGAGATAGAAGGCTTTTCTGCGCCACTAGTCGATCACCTCATGAGTTTCCTTCGCCGTCTCGTCAGTGCGATTCAGGAGCGCAAAGCTGTGGCATCCTGTTGGTGCATAGAACAGCTCATCATGGATTCCGTCCTGCGAAGCTCATGCACTGCCTGCATCGTGCTACACTTCGACATATCTATCACGTACTCACATCGTGCTTCAGACCTTATGCTTACTTATTATTTCGCATCACCACTATGTATCACGTGCAAGTGCTGAATCCGGTAAGGTAATAGCTGAATTCGGTAAGGTGGCAGAACTTTTTTTTCGCATAAGGTCTGAGGGCGGAACCTCGAAAACCTGTTATTCTTGAAAATGGAATTTCGACGTTATGTTCGCCATGTGATAGAGCCTTAATTATTACATTTTACATCAATTAGACTACGCTCGTCGCTAGATTTTAATAAGTTTTATTAATCTATAATCAAATTATATACTAATAGTGTGTTGTACACGTGTGCTAGCATCAAAGCAAAAAAGTTTTTTTTCATTTTCAAGAATAATAGGTTTTCGAGGTTCTGCTCTCAAACTCTATAGAATAATTATTGTACGAGTGCGACGCTTAATGTTGCGACGCTTAATGTCGCGACGCATTAAATCGACATCAAGCGTCGCATTATTAAGTGCCACACTTTAATTTCTACAAATCGTCGCGTCAAGCGTCGCACTGCTACAATAATTATTCCATAGGGTCTGAATACTGAGGCAACTCACATCTTCTTTTTTCTCAAGAATAGCCCAGTAAGAATTCCCTAGTAACCTGTCTCAACCCACACCTCGACATTCCCTTGTCCGCTCATCAACTTTGCATCATCACGTTATCGCACACATTGTCTCATAGTCAGATACGGTGCTACCCAGGGTCTGTCCCGCTCCCACACAATCTCCCCAAACCCCACGTGCCATCGCACCCACAACTCCAGCTCCTCCTGCCCCTCGTAGCGAACGTCATCTTCCTTCTCCGCGCCGTCCGCAAAGCCGCAGCTATCAGGCGTCACTCTCTCCAATCGCATGTCCTCCAATCGTGCCGCCGCAGTAAGCAAGCACTCCGCAACCGCAAGGCGTTATTCCTCCGCGAATGTCCATCTGCTGTCTGCAGCCCTCGCGCCGGCAAGCCGCTCAATGACAGTCTCCTTATCCGGGAGCGATTTCAGGTCTAGCCCCATCCTCGGGATCTCCAGCGCCCAGACCGGTACCACCGATTGCTCAAGCCGCATGCCATAGGCCAGCAGCCTTAGCGCCGCTGTGATGGTCGATACCCGATCGACATGGTCCCAGACATCCTCTGGCAGACGGCACTTCCAGGGCTTGACCAACGCCTCGTACGGGCGCTGATTGCTTAGGAGTTCGGAGATGCCGATTCTAGTTCTTTTGGGCTTGTGGTGAGCAAGCTGTGCCCAGCCGAAGCTGGCGATCTCGTTGGTGAGCGCCGCGGCTGAGGTGCTGCGGAGGAAGCTGTAGCCGTAGACGACTATTGTGAGGTGGACGGTGGCGTCGAAGAGAAGGCGGACGCGCTGGTATTGTGGGAGGTGAGAGATTGTGGTGCGGAAGTGGGTGTTTAGACGGCGGCAGGTGAGGAGGGAGGGGACGTCGAGGTGAAGGAGGGTTTCTTGGAGGAGCTCGGGGGGCAGGGGGAGGGAGAGGGTAGGTTGATGGGAGACGTGCGACATCAGCGACGACGGGGAGGTCATGCTGCTATTTTCAGGTGTCGATCCGTGCTGCTCGTTCCAGTCGGGGATGGCCAGTATTATTCGACTTTTTGTAGGTTTGTTTGCGCTGTCGATCAGGGAAAGACGGGACTTTGCGCTCTATGCCGACTATATTCCTATCGATGTTCTGATGGATGAAGGAAACTTCCGGAGAGAAGTGCGATCTTGAGCTTGATGTCTCATAGCATCTCAGCTGATTTCCTGACTGTCCCGGAATGAGGCAATATGCATCTAGTACGATGCGCAGATATTCCATGTAGTGGACTCACCATAGGCGAAGCATCAAATCCACACCAGTACTCAGCCTTGTCCTACATGTAACAAGCGTTAGGATTCTGGACGGACGTTCAACGTTGTCATTGAATACTCCTTGAGTCCAGTCTTTGCATCTCAAAAGCGTCGCCACAAGTAAAAGGTAGAAAACAGGCGTGGTTATTCGGAGTGCGGAAAATAGATACACGATCCATGAACAAGGAATCCATACTCAAGCGGCTCCGCCAAGTGTCTGTCAATGTGTGTCCTGAGGATTCTGTGTACGACAGAGCAGTATCGGGAATCAGTCACCGTTAGGAAAGACTTGGGCATGCGTAGGATATAGTGAGTGGCCAGGGCCCCCTACGTGTTAGAAGCTGCTTGGTTTTCCTGCATTGAGCTCCAAACAACCAATTTTCCCGGATTATCCAAGTTACGAAAGTATGGATTGCCAGCATTCACCTTCCGCGTTCGTTTTTTCAGCGTCGTTTGCCTGGCAAACAATCCGCGATCCCTGCGCGAGAATAAGAAAAGCCCGAAGAACCAAACCGCTGCGAGATTGGAAATGTTCGAAAGACCAATTTCTTAGCATCTTCAATCGCCATGGTGTTCCCAGATCTAATCGACACAATCACAATACTCAAGCCGATAATAGGTCAGAGCAAATCTGTAAGCCTTCCATCGTTCATGTTCACTCATCTCGCTGATTGCAGGTATCTGTAGCTCGTCAAACACCTTGAGAATCTCATCGTCCACACCTACCAGCGCGGAGACCAAGGGGTTCTGCGCTACGAGCTCTTCCAATCAAGAGATAGAACGTCTTGCACTTCACTAGAGGAATTGCAACAGTCAATGTTTATAGGTCCCGCATCTATAAGGGCAAATAGTTTACGTCCTGTGGTATTTATGTACGATAAGATGCCGTGAACAGTGCAGGAAAGGCTAGAGGATAGAGATATATATTGCGTTAATTACGACATTACCAGAGTGTGTTCTTGATATTTGAACGATCAGTGGTCGCCGGTTCAAGAGTGGCGAGACATCGAGGAAGACCAGTGGCGACGGTGGATCATCTAGAAGGAATATAATTCGAGGGAAAAAGAGGGAAGGGGTTGCCAAAACAATCTAGCACCAATTCTCTGCATTGATAATGAGGATAATGAAAGAGATGTATGGACCTAGTGGAACAGTCGATCGCAGGGATTGCATTTACTTGGTATGCCACGAATCTCTGAAGACACCATCACATCAGCGCGTGGGTCAACCGCTGTATTGCAGAGCGGCAACCTTGAAGCATTCCGGGCTCTTACATAACACCCGGTCCGTTTGAAGAGTATATCAAAGTGAAGACCTACCGTTGTTGCGCCGCCACGCGCCCTTTTGGTCCCATAATGCTATACAACCGAACAGAAGCATGTACCGACCTATTTTATACAAATCAAAGCTTCGTCACTCCCTGATAACGGTCAGTCTGCATCCTCCAGATTTATGCCAACAGCCACTCACCAGTCATGCTCCACCCTCCACTGATCCCCCGCCTTCAAACCCACGTTCCCAATGTCACAACCTCTATGACCCCATTTCTCCTCATTGATCTCCGTGCCGACATGGATCTGCATCTGCAGCGCCTTCTCGAACCCGTCGGGGTCGTAGTAGAAAGGCTCCCCCTTCCCGCCTCTCTGCCGTAGCTGCCACGAGTTCCGATACGGGTCGGCGACTTTGTCGTCCGTCATCTTCTGCAGCGTTTCTTGGAGCTTCTTCCATCCTTCCCCACCGCGCTCGTCCTCGATAGTGTCTTGCCAGGTGTCGTTGCTTGATGTCTGAGTCTTGGGGGAAGTCCCTTTCGGCGTTCGTCGGTACAGAACCTCAAGGTTTTCCAACGAGTTCGTGACATCAAAGACGCGCCCCGCGTCCGCAACAGGTGTCGTGAGCCCCTGCATTCCTATCCTCGAGTGCATATCGCAGTCGGTGCCGTAGTAAGAGACGAAGCTGTCCCAGCCGCCGACCTCCACGAAGCTCTTGGTGTTGACCGCCGCCAGCCAATCGTAGGAGAAGAATTGGATCGCCCATCGTTTGTCTTTATAGTCGGGCTTGCTGGCCTCCCTCACTGTTTCGACCGCTCTCATGTACAGCGACTTGAACGGCTCCCGGTCCTCCCACGATTGCGCCACCACGTCCATGTGGCCCCAGAAGTAGTAGTCCAGATCGTTGTTGATGGCTTCAAAGAGGTAGAAATTCTGCAGCTGGGCGAACGATTGCAACGAAGGCATGGTGATGACATTGACGCCGAGCACTTTCGTCAACCGGTGATAGTCCATGTAGAAAGGATTTTGTGATGTGAGCCGCCCATGCTTGTTCGCATCAAAGGTGCCCGTATTCTCCACGACGTATATATCCTCTGGCGGCCACCCTCCCGTGATATAGCTAACGACGACCTGCTGCAACAGCGGCCAGTATCTTGTAAACCCAATGTACAGCCTAGTCTTCTCGGGAACATGCTCCGCCGGCGGTCGGTTCCAAGACGGAACTGGGGGAAGGTCGGCTGACGACTTTGCTTTGGCGGCCGCGGGAAAGTATTCTGGCAGAGGCGGAGGGATGTCTTGATGTATCTCTTCTTTGTATATGGGATGGGTGCGCAATCCAGGCTTCTCGGGCTCGCGCCCAGATTGATCGTTACCGATCTGAAACGATAGCCGTAGGAAGAGGAGAGTGAGGCCAGCAAGGGCGATAGCAAGAGGAAAGAAGACATAGCGAGAGCGAAGGGATGGGAGGATCATTGTGAGGGGAGAGGTGCGCGGAGGTGAGGAGGAGTATTGTGCATTGAACTGGTATCAAGAAGCTACTCTCGCTGCAGTAGCTCTTCATATGTGGACTACAATCGAAGCTATGCGTTGTCAGTCTGCAGGTCGAAGGCGGAAGCCCTTGAAGAAAGCAATGCTAAGATCATAAGCTCTGCGATGTACTTCTCTTCGCGGTTCCAAGATATTGCTGCCAAGCCTTTTATTCTCGCCAAGACTTGCTCGCGAGGTTCCACCGGCCACGATCCCTCCGCCTTCATCCACGTGTTTCGAGCATTTGAAAAGTCTTGTCATGGTTCCAAGCTAAGATAGAACTATCTGTGGGATAACAACTACGGTGTACTAAAATCACAAGAGCCAGCGTGCGACGCTGTCTTCAACGAGACTTCCACAGTCAACCAGCCGAGGCTACATCTCCTCCGAGTCCTGAACTTAATGTTCCGTGGAAGCAAATCTTCCGCATCCGACGTTGTCTACCTCCAGCGTGACTTGAATACAGTTCCAAGATGCGAGAAGGCGAAGTTTCGCCGCATGAAAGCCCAGGCCCCTGATTTCTCTCCTTTTCAAACCGTGTGAGATACTTTGTAGACACGCTGTGGATACCGCCCGCGCCCGTAACAAACCGCAGGCGTTTTGCATGACTTGGAGGAATGGGTCTGGATGCGACGAAAGAGCTATACATCTCCGTACTCGTAGAAGCATCTCATGCTAAGATGGAAGCACAACCCCCTCGCACCTTTAAGTCAGAGTGGGGGAGTATGTTGTCAAAAGCTATCCTATTCAAGGTGCTCCTTGTCTGTTCGTCGCTAGCTCCCTACAGTTCCTCTTTAGGGCAGAGCTCCGCTACCTGGCCCGCGCATGCAGTGCTACAGAGCAGGGGGGTACTGGCGTTGGAACGGCAGCCTATAATGACATGTGCTTCGAAGGGAGAAGAAGGATAGAAGGAAACGGCATTGAGAGAAGATGATGGAGGGCCGACTGCAAGGTCAATAATGGAGTAAATCAGACTCGTACAAGGCATAGCAAGTTGATTGATTCTCATCGGACCAGGAGTTCTAATCTTGAATGGACTCAAGTTGTCTAATAATATCTGTGTCTTCTCTAACGGGGCTTTGTTGGGCTTCGGACGGCGATGCGAAGCCGGCATGTAGGCCCATATAAGGGCGCTACAAAGGTGTTGTGATCTGTGGCTGATGGCCGTCGATCGGATGGTATCATCACCATTGCGGTGGAACGAGACCGGAATGCTCTCAAAAGAGGCGGATATGCTCATGTGACCAAGACCAGTAAATCATCCTCAATCAATGATAGGCGTTGGCTGGACAAGCGAATATTCCGTGGCATTGTATGCTTAAGCGCTCCCAAAATGTCGGCCCACTGTATAAGGTACCGGCAGCCTAACGGTCGATGGATCTTGCGAAATGATGATGATGTCCTAAGAACGTTGAATAGAGAAAACGTTCTCCACGCCCAGAAGACTGCTAGATGTATTCCGAGCCTCTAGCCAAGAGCGAAAGTCGACGAAATCTTTTCATGTCGCGGCTGAGCTATGACAGCCAGGGAAAGACTCTTATGATCGTAATCGTGGTAGGAGTAGGGAGAGCAACAGCGGATCCCTGAGCACAACAAGTTTCAAGGCGACGTTATACTCGGGACACTCCTCTCCCTGACGCCATCGTTCGAGTCCCCCGACGAATGTTCAACGATTTCGAGCCAGACTTTCACAGCAATCTTTTGCGAGCTGTCCATGTAAATAACCTCGAATAGGTCCGTTAATTGGCGACAGGCACACTCCCAAAGACGATCCGCCAATTGCTTGACAAAAGTCCACGGTATCGTGTCGCCAACACACTGAAAGTTCAATCGAAAATGGCCTAGCTGGAAGTTCATTGCTTGCCGCTGTGGCAGGGTAGCCCATATGGTGGAGGCTTTGACCGCAACCTCGACGTAGAATTCTTCCAAGGCTCTGGCAGCGGTGGCGAGGGGAGTGATGAGGCCGAAACTGGTGAACTTGACCCTGTGCACTAGGCCCGTGTTTCCGGAAAAGTTTGGCATCATCCTTTTGTGGATAGATCCTGCCGAAGCCTTATAGAGTGCGAGCCCTTGCTCGGGTAGAGTGTCGATGGAATGTAATCCACTCCTGGATGAAGACATCGGAGAGAGTGACGGTGTCTGCGTCCCGTCCTGACGTGTAGGCCATGCCGTTGAGCCTATCACATGCAGAAAGAGCAGGGCGAGCGACAACGTGACCAAGAACACACAGCGTCCAAAGATCTTCATGGTGTCACTGAAGCCAGATCAAGTCGACAGTCTCTAGTCTTGAACGAGAGAAAAGGTTTGTTGAGCGGGCGTACCTGTGCAGCATTGCTTAGCCAGCTTGAAAGGTATGTACCCTTTATATCAATTTCCCACGGAATATGGGAAGCGGACTAAATGTACGGCTTCCAGGAGAGCCAACGACATTATTGCCTTTTCGTGCTCTGGCATCCTTGTGTGCGACAGACAATCAGGCTAGACCCTTGGGCCGTAGCGGTATAGACTAAGCACTTATCCCGGTGCCGTCCAGCGTGGGCGCATGAGTATTGTTTCCCTATTTTGGTCTCAGAGGTCATGCCAGCCAGCCAGAGATGAAGCCGCAGCATGTGCAACAGTAGCACGGCAGCCACGGGCACGAGTATGCTTTCCTGTTCTCGTCCCATGATCGCAGAGGAGATGCCAGCCAGCCACAAAGGGGCCAGCGGCTTGTACAGATGTCGTACAACAGCCACGATGGCCACGCAATAGCCGATCCGTGGGGCGAGGACATGGAAGGTTGACGAAAGGCTAAAGGCTGGCGATGATAAGGGTCGCTATGTCTGAGCACCAAGTAAGAAGACGCGCCGGAAAAAGAGTCTGACCGTTGAAGACGCTAGGAGACTGGGCGGTGGTTCCACCTCCCTGGGACCCCAGAACCTGCAGGCAGAGAATCAAATCCAGGAACAGGCATGGTCTCGTCTCGATCGGGAAACCTGCGATCAGACTCAGCTATAAGCGAGTGCATGGACTCAGAAGAATTGCCGCAAGCGACTATTCTTAGTGCGATCCCGCTCGGTAAAACCGTAAAGTGGGCCCCAGATGCAGAACTTTCAGGTGATGGATCTTGGGTAGCGCTTATATCGGAAGTTTAGCGATTAAGGCTGCGTTGCAGAAGGCGGAACGCTTACAGAAGTCCAACCTGTCCCATGCTAACAAAGTCATATGATTGAGAACATCAGAATCGGCATCCTGCTAAGTTACGAAGCGCTCCACTTCAAGTCTATCATGTTGAAATATCGTGGAACTAGTGGAGATGTTCCTAGGAGAAGTGGAAATACTCTGTCGTCGTAATATCAACACACGGGTGTTGCTCTGTATGAATCGCTAATCATCCCTGAGATGCTGGGACCCTTGCGAAAATCCATGCTCGGAAGAGAAAAGCGGTGTTTGAGCGTTATCGTTGCAGGACGGACAAGTGCATCGTAGGCTTGTGTAATGTGCTGGCCTTCGATCACACCGGGTTCTGCAGCTCTGTTCGAGTACAACCACCTTTGTCAGTAACTATACCTATAGTCGCGACATTGCTGTATCATCATGCTCATGTCCTAAACTGCAATTGGATATGAGCCAGCGACCTTCGATGCCATCTCGGTCAAATGGCCTGTTATTTCACTCAAAGTCCGTCCAGGTGCTTGCAATTAGTGACGGGTACAACTCATATCCAATTGAGTAACGGAGCCGACGGTATCACCACAGGCATTAAGATGGTGCCTTGGTAAGCGGAGCCGAAACATAGTTGGGTGGCGGTATGCTCCCGAGACACCTACTTGTTGGAGTATGAAACTATGATGCATGAGAGACGAGATGCTGGGGTCAGATAACAGATGCAACGATGAAAAGTAACACTAGAGAGGAAAGAAGAGAAATCGGAAGCGAAAAAGTTGAAAAGAAAGCTGTTTCCGCAATTGACGTTACCTTAGTAAGTGTACTCCAGATGCATTGTAGCTATGACTGGGTCGTAGCTTTTGGGCACTCTAACGTTGATGAGATAAAGTGAGATCCGCTGTACGAGAAGATGGCTTCTATGTCCGCATGTGTTGAGACACCATTGCCCACTCGTCTGTAAAGTGGTGATTCATTCTGAGCTTGCCCATACGGTCAAACAACGACAAGCAATAACCTTGGACTTGCCTAGAGGTCTGACTGTGCGGTCTCAATGATCTGGACCCAATGATGTTCTAGAGAAGACTTTGCCAGCTGGCGTATGTTCCTTGATGTTGACGTGAGCCCTTCGAGCTTTGCAACATAAAAGGCTCGATGTGTAATCGTAGAGTCTTACCATGAAGTTCCCTGAACGTTGTCGTAGGGCGAACACGACTGGATTATCGCACGTGAACCATGAGCAGGTATCTTCAGGGTTGGATGTCCAATAATCCTCTTAGAGTACAGCATTCGAAGCAGGGTGAGAACCTTACGTCTGGACGCCCACCACGCACCTGTCCTGGCTTCGGAGCTGTTATCGTCTGAAAAGAGCGAAATGCTTTCCATCACCGTCAACACAAAGCTTCGATGATGAAAGGTACCCCTATGCTTGAGCAACAAGCGGTCTAAGAGGGTATTGTGTTAGGACGGTATCGTTTTAGTGCGTTCCAAGCCTTGGCGAGTTTATTTTCAGATCTATACGGAGTACGTACTCTGGGATTTGTACGTGTTGAAAGCGCAAAGCTCGTTCCGCTAGTCCGATAGATTAGATATTGGACGTCAAGGCAATGCAAAATCTGACTGCAGTGATACTCGCACATGCAGAAGTTGAGAAATCAACTTTCCAAACCAAGCCAGCCCAGCTAGTCCAACATACCTCTAGCCGAGTACGACCCAACATCTCCGCCACCACCACTGCTGACGCTTATGTCAGACTCAAAGTTTCAAACACCTCTACGACCCTGGAAGATCATAGATTGGGGGGCCGGAATGATGATGCCCGCAAAAACAAAGGCCGCCCTGTGCGGTCTTTGCTCCTCCTTCCTCCATCCATACACGCCAATTGGAGACTGTATACCTGTCAAACGTGATCGACTTCGCTTTCAGCACCACCGACGGTTGCTAAGACCCGAGCCATGGCGGAGAACTACTCGCAGCTTGAAGTAGCGAACAGCGAACACGTCCATTCATCTCCAGAGGTCGTCAATCACTACACCTTTGCGCCAGAGCTAGCCTCTACATTATACGATGCTCCAGAAGCCGTTAAGAGTGGAACTCATATGCCGCAACGTGCTGCATTCCATGAGTCTCCTGAGCTGGATATGATGAAAAGACGACCAGACGTAGGAGACAATGCCGCAATCCGATGCGTTCAGACTGACCATTAGCAATAGTCGTCAGCTCCAACAGATCCTTCCACATTCAGCAAGCCAGATTTGAAGCCCGCTGGTGGTAATTTCGCACCACAAACCAATGGAGCGCAGCCTGAAAAGGAAGCAGCCCCAGATGAGGACCCGGCCAAGAAGGGCGTCCTTCATAATCGTGGAATACTGTTCTGGGTTGGCGTGGGGCTTGTTGCGCTCGTCGCAATAGTAGTCGGGGTTGGCGTTGGAGTCGGGATAGGACTTAAGAACCGAAAAGCCACATTGCATGAGTAGGGAGACTGCTTGTGCGTTGATTTTTCTTGCTGACCGCGTAATCAGCTCTTCAGTCGGCGCAAATACTTCCCCCGCGGGTACCACACCGCCTGATGGTCTATTGAACGATACATCGGTTGCTGTCGTGGCATTTGACAAAGGCGATAAACGTTTGTTCTTCCAGGAGGGTTCAGGTAGCATCCGTGAAGCCCTCTACACCTCGTCTACCGGACTGTGGGTAGCCGACGCCAATAATGTAGTAGCTTCGGACGCCAAAAAACTCGACCCCACTCGCAGCCTTTGGCGTCAATAACACTGGAACTTCGGGCACGTTGGGCTCAAAGGTGGGGGACCGCGTCCTGTTACTGCAATGCTCGGCTAACGGTCGTCGCATAGATATATCTTTTCTATATCGCCAGCGACAACCGACTAGCAAGTCGGCAATTCCTTTCCGGTACCTGGGCCACCAGAGATAATTTCTCGCCCTCGGCATCAGGAAACACATCTTTTTCTGTGCAAACGGACTCCAGGGCGTTCGCAGTAAGCAACAAGGGGAATAGATCTGCGCACGATGGACTATATGTGTTCTATGTGGCTAGCAGTGGAAGTGCTGTTTGCTTAAGTATCGACATGGGCAGCGATAGTATTAGTGCAAGTCCTGGGCCAGTCTTGCCATCTTCTCTCAACGGTGGTCATATCCTAGCTCTGGCTGCCGGAGAAGCATTCGTCGGCCGCCCACAAGTTGGCGTACTGATGTCCAATGGGACCGTCTACTATGATCTGCTTTTCTCCTTTCTGGAGCAAGGGTCCTGGACCCAGCCTCAACGTAAGATCTAGATCCTCATTTTGAGATAGGCCTCCAACTGACATCATCATCCAGTCCAGACTGTTCTGGTACCACCTTTACCTGCTGGTCAGCGCGTCAATGCGCCCTCGACCCTGACACTCAGCGATGCTTATCCTGCTGCAACCACGGCGCCGCAACATATCCCTTCCGCGACCGCGGATCCGTCTCTGCAAACAGCGGCCTACAATCAATCGTTGATTGGGGACGTTGACATCGCACAAGTCTTCGTCAATACCGGTTCGTCCAATACATATACGTTATTTGGATTTTGGGTCAACGGCACTTCATTAGCAGCGTACACGACAGACAACATTGGATTGTCGACCAAGCCGAAATCGGATTTCCCATTTACGAGACTGGGTGGTACGAGCAACAGCTCGAATATCTACCTATATCATCAGATCAACGACACCGCGACTGCTGAAGATGTCTACAACACTGACGGCGGGTTCTTCACAACCGATTACGTGGACATTTTTCCGAGGGTCTCATCCCGGAATAAGATAAAGTAAAGTAGAGTCTGCGCTTAGCGCTACCCTGCTCCGCTTGAGCCGGCACAACGGACCGATCGGCCCGCGAATAAGGTGAATTGGTCCGGAGAGCGCGGAAACCAGTTAACGGGCAATGCACCATGACGTTAGACCGACAAATACGGCCCGCACTCCTCCTTGTTCTTCCGTCCAACATTGCAGCTTTGTGAGGTACGCAAGGGCGCAGAGAGGATCATCATGCCAGACATTCCCAAAGACCATCAACCAGACATTCCCAAGGAGCATCATGTGCACAGGTAAGGGCACACCATCCTCGAATCTGCCACTGAGGAAACCGACTGACCGGTCTATAGAATCGGCGGTTGGCTGCCCGCAGACCATCGTATCCAGAAAGCATGGCTGGCCCATGTCGCCAACCACGTCGACGACAATCCCAAGGAATTCGCGCCCGTGATCAAGGAGTTCCAAGCCATGATCCAGAATGACACCAGATTCTACATGCTCTTCACTTCGATGCTCGAGCAGGTTCCGACGAAGAAACCCTACAGCAAAGACCCCACCGGCCACCCCGAGATTCGTGACCTGGATCATCTGCTGGCCATGTTGAACCACATTATCACGACGGCACCATGCTGGAGTGATCGTTCCCACGGTGTAGGCATGGTTGGCTTGCCGTTCAACGCGCTCTTCGATTGGCCAATGGCAACCCCCAGTGGTTTCGCAGCTTTCCTGGATCCTGAAGTCAACAAGATGATCAAGAAGATTCTCAATACTTGGGGCTCATTCCTTACTAGTCCCGAGTCGGCCAGTGTTCTCTCGGATCACTCTGACGGCTGGTTTGGACCTACAGCTGCAAAGGATCTTACCAATGTCGCCAACAACGCCGCAGGGTCCACTTCGTCGTTTGAGCAACTCTTCGAGTGTGATTCTTCACAGAAATACCACGGCTACACCTCTTGGGACAACTTCTTCACCCGCAAGTTCCGGTTTTCGGAAGGCGTTCGCCCTGTTGCAGCACCAGACCATGATGAGATCATCGCCAATGCTTGCGAATCGACGCCATACAACCTCGCTCACAAGGTCAAGTACCGTGACAGGTTCTGGATCAAAGGTCAGCCGTATTCGGTCTCGGACATGCTCGCGCACGATGAGCTTAGCAAAGACTTCGCCGGCGGCACCATCTACCAGGCATTCCTGAGTGCTCTGAGCTACCATCGCTGGCACACCCCAGTCAGTGGTAAGATCGTCAAAGCCTACGTCAAAGATGGCACCTACTTCTCGGAGCCGCTATTCGAGAGCTTTGCCGATCCCCACGGACCAGATCCTGGAGGACAGAGTACCGGTCAGGGGTATATCACCGAGACCGCCACACGTGCAATAATCTTCATCGAAGCGGACAACAAGGACATTGGGTTGATGGCTGCGATTTTCGTTGGTATGGTGGAAGTCTCGACGTGCGATATCACAGTGAAAGAGGGCCAGCATGTCAAGAAAGGGGATGAGTTAGGCATGGTCCGTATTGTCTCTCGTCCATTGACATCAAGGGTATTAACCGCTGTCTGTAGTTCCACTTCGGTGGCTCCACCCACTGTCTGCTGTTCAGGAAGGGTGTTAACGTCAAGGGCTTCCCCGAGCCTGGAAGATCGACCAATGTGCCAGTTAGATCAGAATTAGCCGTCGTGAAGTCAAGCAAAAGCTCTTAGGAACCAACGGCAAATAACGACAATAGCTTGCAAGTGCCATTTGCGCTTTCAAAAGAAAAGTTTGAGACAATTCCACATTTTCCAGCTACAACAATTGCTGCTACTTATAATTTTGAAGGCTGATAATTCAATACTAATTCGTACCTTGTCGTGGTCTCAGCTCTATCTTTGACGTTGTTCTTCCTTCTGTCTCACCCCCACTTGCCGCAGTCTCAGTACCATCTTGTTCGTCAATCGTTTCTGTATCACCCCGACCTCAGGTTCTACCATTTCATACTGCTTGTCGTGTTTTATATAAGGAGGAGAGAGTAGGCATTTGTGTCGAATCGTAAGTTTCTAAGACCTTACAAGACGTTCTGTATTGTGCACTAGTGATTAAAGCCTCGGCGGGATGAATTAGATATCATACGTCCGGGTTACCGAACAAGGGTATTCTTGTTGTTGCTTCTTTCATGATGCCAATCAGAGCACCGCCATAGCTACGTTGATAATCTCAATGGCTCTATCTTGCTAGAGATGCTGCCTAGACAAGGATTCGAGGAGACCTTCGAAAGACGCCGCGCGTCTGGCCCGGTGAGTTTTACCAACACCTTCCAGAGTCCGGCCCCTCGAACGGCTCTCAACAACTGCGCTTCCCCTCGTTGTTCCTGATGAGCACCTCTTGTAGTCGGCGCGGGAGACGGTGGTATTGGCGATAACCGTCGAGGCCGCTATGATGAAGCGCAGCCCACTTCCCGGCTGACGTACCGAACCCAACACACTGGAACATATAAAGCTTTTCGGCTCAGACTTGATTGTAGTACGTCGTGAAAGTGGCACGGCAAGAAGCGTCACCGGGATGATATCGTCGATGATTCGTGCAGTGGCAGTACCTCTTTTTCTTAGCTTCTGTTACCTCGCTTCAGCAGCTTCGATCCCGACTCTTACACCGCCCAGTGACGCCATATGGCAACCACTCAGCAACCTTACTGGCGCCCAGAACATCACCTTCAGGTAAGCTATGGCGCCGACCTCTTGCAATGCGCTCCCGGAGCTAACTTCAAATCAGCTACAACCCCAACCCTCCGTCCACAATCACAGCCCCCGATCCCCACGAACCCCCCGACGAAGGCTTCACCATCCACGCCTACCGCACCCCCATATCCGTCGTCTTCTCCATGTACCGTCCCCCCATCCCCGGCCCCGCCCTCTTCAGCACCTACTACTGGGTCGGAGTCGAGGCCCTCTCCAAAGGCACACTCCAGGTAACAGAATACCATAGTTGGAAGCGGCCGGCGAGGCTGTATCTCTGGCCACGGTCGGGAATGACCTGAGATATGTTTGCGACGGCGATTTTGGTTTTCGATGAGTTTGCGAGGACGAAGGGGCTGTGGGGGTTTAGGTTTGATGTCTATTATCAGGGGAGGGGGGCGGTGGGGCACGGGATTGTGTTTGGGGAGGTGGGTAGGGGTGGGGGTGGGGGGGCTGTGAGCTCTTGAAAGGGGTATGGAAAGACTGGGACGCTTAGTATCTAGTGGAGCAGGGCTAGACTAATCGCATCGACGCTGCAATATCGAATGAATCGAGCTTGTCTCTCCGTTGTTGCTGTCTCATACTAAAGCAGTACGACATAGTCCATAGACTTGTTGTATACTTCATCCAGCTCTTCCGCCATATTTGAGCTCGAGGCGATGCACGCACGCAGGTCTGCATTTTTCACTCATGCCGTTCTACCACGATCCGACCCTCTGCTTCTCAACCACAACAGGCAGAAAAAATTCACTAACGCAACATTATGCCATGCAAGCCAGATAAGAGACTGTCTTCCGCCATGCCCTATCACACTTGCGTTCCTTCAAGCTTTGTACATGAAAAAGCAACAGAATCATCAGGTGGCCGAGGACGACAGGAAGCCGAAACAGCGAAGGTGTCTGTATACGACTATTGCCAGAGAGCAAGTCTTTCGCGTTGGGCAGTTGGTGAGCGATACGATTGAACATCGTGGGTGATAGTTGTTCTTGTGATTTTCAGATGTGCCTCCATGGTGGATCAGACCCGAAACCAGACCTTTAGTTGGAGGAGGTGTGTTTATGGTGGGTCTGCTTTCAATGCTTGTAGATTGCGCTCGTGAGTATTTGGAGTTGCTGCTTTCTCTGTGTATCTTCGGCGTTCTAGCCTTTTGTGGGAGGTTGAGTTTTGTTTTTCGATAGCTTCAGCTACATACGCGATCACAATGTCAATGTCAATCATGAATGGAATGTTGATAGTCTTTGACTATTAGCGATATGTGTGTCTCTTTGATATCTACAGAGCTTGATATTTTGTCAATTCAGTCTCAGTCAATTCAAACTAGCCTTCATCACATATTGTCCCTAAATCTTCATCATAGTCTTCACTCCTTGCCCCATTGCTGCAGCAGCATGTCTCGACCAGTGGTATACGATATTTTCGATCTTGATAATCTTACCCCTGTTTTTGTGTCCCCTGCCCCTTCTCACACACCGGGGAGAAACACGGCCCAGCCTATTCTGTACTCCAATTGCACAAAGTCTCTCAGGTGCGCTGCATTCCTCTGTTGTATTAGGTCATTCAGTGGTATATAATGTCCTGCGATCAAAACTTGGGCCGCCTAGTCCCTACCATGGGGCTCGCCACCATAGCCACCCTTGTTGCAGGACCTTATCACCCCTCCTGGGTATGGCTATGACAGAGGCTGATCTTACTCCGGCATCACCACCGACTCCCGCATCGATGACCGGCTGAGGCTTCGTCCTGACAATGATACCTACACAAATCTCAGCGAAGATAATACCTCTCAGCAAGGCTGTAATCGTAGACCTGGAGAACGAGTCGCCAGCCTATATTCACCGTGGTTATATGACGACTATAGCATCTCACACAGCTACGTCTTCATATCATGCAGTATCCAGTGATTGCAGTGGCGATAGACGCAAGTAAGCTCAAAGGGTACAGGATAATTACTTATATACCATGGCCATCCTTAGCTTCAGCGATTGTACGAGCTTGCCGAGTTTTAGATGTTCGATTGACAATGAGATGCAATGATATGAGTCAGATATCCATATTCTTCGTAATTGTCTCCTTCATCTTCATCCTCTAAGACATTGGGGATAGTTGTTATACTGGCTTGGGAACTGAGCGGTCCAACTTTTGATTCGTATAAGCACCTCTGTTCCGTGGCGTTTGGATATCGAAGTTAGGATTATGTTTCGAGCGGGAGACATGGTCATGGCGCTGCGCTTTTAAGTTGCAATGGATCAAGTGCGACGATCTTGGGTATGGATGGGGCTTTGGACGCGGTTTTGAAAGTAGGTGTTGCGTAGGCTTGGAGAGCGTCTTGCTTTGCTAGCACAACTGGAGGTGCCGGTGTTGAAGTAATGTAATGCCAATATTTGGTCTTTAGCCTTGACGAATAGAGTATCCATCTAACAAGGCAGTTGAATGACTGCGAGGTCTGCCTGCGGTTGGTGATTGACTGTTATCAATTTCAAGGGCCTAGGCATCCATAATAATGCTCCAAGCGAGCTAGGGCAAAGGTAAGGCAATCCTGATTGCATGAGTCTGATGACTTACGAAAGTGAGAGTGGGTGAGGCTGAGAGGCAGTGCACCGGGTGCCTCAGAAGATGAAACAGTGGTAGCCCGTCAAATTTTGCCTTCTTTACTCGTTGATCGTCGCTTTTCCGATTCGGTGACCCACTTTGTCAGTTTGCCAGTTTGGGAGGGACAGTATAGATAGCATTCCGGGTGTTGGCCGCCTAACGGAATTGGCGGTGTCGTTGTTTAGCATCCCCAGATTATGACTCTTTCTCTTCTGATCCGTGTGGTCTGATGGAGCAAAGGCAAACTATTCATTGATATATGTTGAGCGGATGGAGTGTTGTACGGCGGGACTAAGCCGAAATGAGAGTCCAATATATATGAATCCTTTGATGACTCGGTAGGCTGTTGCCATCTCTACTGTCGCCAAAGTGGTCATTTTTTCTCTCGCTATGTTTGTAGCAATGCTTTCGATTGCGTTCACACAATCTTCAACACCGCAGTGTAGGTTCCGAGGCGCATGGACCGTCAAAAAGGAGGGCAGACTAGGGTCGCAGGATATAAAGATCAATTGATCGTCTCCGGGAGGATAAATTTGGGCTTCGCTCGAGAAAGAACTGTTTGCGACTACTTCTTCACCAAGCTATCGGTCCTTGGCGGCTCCGAAAAGACCTGAAATTGTGCCATAACGCCGGCGGCCTCAGGATCAGTACGAGAAATGGGGTTCGCGACATTGAGGTGATTTCCAGTGGAACTCAATCCCGCTTTATTTCGCTAGCTTCAGATCCATCATCTTCATCGAGTTGACGAAGCCAACGAGATGAGTACCACGCTTTCAAGCTTCCCGAAAAAGCAGGCCAAAATGGACGATGGACTGCCGTAGTAAGTGGTAGCAGAATCAAAGAGACAACTGATTGGGCACCACCATCAGAAGGATATCACGATTCGTAACGGAGTCCAACGCACAGACCATAACGCGTCTCATGCCTGCAATCGCTCGTCCAATGAGGAAGAACCTGTGCGAGGATGGGTCTGTGATCAGAATGCGATACTTCGATCGGCAGCATTGATAAACACCAACTCGCGGTCAGAGACTGAAGACCGAGCCGACCTCGAGTCGCTTGAAGGCAAGTGCAGGTGTTGGTGAGGATGTCGCTTTCTCATGTTTTGCTTTCGGCTTTGCACACCCGTTTTGAAGGATGATGCAGGTTTTATGGAGCAATTCAACAGCTATATGATACGCTGCCTTAATATGCCCCACTCGACTTCAGGAAAACGTTGGCAATCCACAGAAACGCATGCAAACATGGAAGAAATCGAGACCCCAGACAAGTGATGGAAACGGTATCTCTGAGAACAGAGGGAGTCTTGGGAAAAGCTGAGGAGACCGGACTAACGAATGCCAGCTGGCATTGAGTCTTTCCCCGACCTACCAAAATTGATCTCACCAGGACGTTTCCGGTCTCATTTCAAGGTCCATCGCAGCACGCCAACAAGACCCCAAGTTATGCCTAGCGGAACCAACAACTGCCTTATCTCTGTGCTTTTCTCGATCCCTTCATTGAAGCCTTCGACAAACGGCACCTTCGCCTTAGCTCTCCAGAACGATCGATTGTGTGCGAAAGCGGCAGCGACCGCGACTACATTGAGAACCGGCAAAGCATATTCCCACGCCAGCGGGGATGAAGGGCCGCGGAGTGTGCGAACGAACAGCACAACGCAGCTCAGGAGGCTCAGGGTGATCTACATGCAACAAGTGTCCGATGTCAGCTTGATGTAATATACCAAAGAATGAGTGTAAGCGAAAGGACGTACAGCGGCTGCAGAGCTTGCCTGGGTGACCCTGGTCTTGTACAGCTGATGAGCAGCTGTTTCGGAGTACTTGGCAGCGCGCTCACTGCGCTCTTCGTATTTGCGAAGATTGATGATAGCTATGTAGGAGCTGCGGGCAGCGTAAAAGGATGTTGCAGCAATGGCGAGGAGAAGGAGGGTGCTCCAGAGGGAGGACATGACGGTGTTGAAAGCGCCTTTCGTAGAACTTTGATACTACTTCGTAAAGTAATATTTGGGCCTGCGTTGGCCAGATGGGAAACTCTTGCTCAGCTTAATCCATATTTGGTTCCATATCCAAGCGCCAAGGTGATGACGTAATTGCTAAGCACGGCTGCTTGGCAGCTTCGTGTCTGTACACGCCGGCATTTCATCATAGTCTATGCTTTGAAGTCTCCAACAAGTGCCTTCGGCAGGTCACATGGACGACAAACTGAGTAATAAGCCAAATCACTTCATCAGCTGTAGGATTCGGTACCCGCTGACCCATATCAATACTAGTAGTGGTACGATGAGACACTCAGCCGCAACTCGAGACAGCGATCTTTCAGCTCTTTCCCCATGTCGTTGGAGCACGGACTCTGCCATTACCGGGTATGATGCAAACGAAGTGGTTGCAGTGCTGCGGTCCCGCACAGAAAGGCTATGAGAGCGTCGACCGTCCTTGTTCCCTACGCCTAGCAACAAGTCACGGGCCACATAATCGATACTGTAGGTAGTTCGTACTCTTCCTGTGCAGATGAAGCCCGTAAGAAGGCGCGGGATCACTTCTAGGCGGAAGTTGCTTGAAGTCGCGGTTCGAGAGTTAAGCCCTCTAATTTCTCCAAATTTACAATTCCATCAGATGTGCAGTCCATGCTCAAATTTGGTACGCGAGCTTCCACGCAAAGGATTTCAAAGCGCAAGTCTAAGGTGAGCAGTGTCTCATACAACGCTTTCATCACAATCTCGGGTCCAGCTGCGGCATGGCCAGAAGCGTATAGATAGCATCGTGGTCTCTTTCAGAAAGGTAAAGTCTCCCCCATCTTTCTGGTCGAATGCTTTAGGAAATTCGTCGGCGGTTTCCATCCCGCAGGACGGAAACAGCGGCTATCTCCGGCCCGTCGTCGTAAGGCTTGATTCTGACCGCGTCGAATTGGTGACGTAGCTATACAGAGATGCAGAAACTCGATGTTGTACAAATCCGGACTTTGGACACGCCGTTCGAGCCTAGGCCGCTGCTTGGTTCGATGCAGCTATAGACAGCCGACTTCTTGATTATCAGTAGTCGTCCACAAGCACAGTTCTCAAAGCTTTACCGCGACTGCTCCAAAAATAAAGAGTTGGCGATACCTACTAGGAAGTCCGGAGCAACCGATGCTCTTTCCGTCGTATTCTGCCTTGGGGAAAGGTGGAATCTGTTGCAGCACGCGGCCTATTGACAAGAAAGAAGTACAGCGACAATGGCAAGTTCGCGAAGTAAGATTTATCATCAAGCTTGTATTTCTCTTTCGCCTTGTTAGCGGTGCAAAGCTGCTTCTTTTACTCCTTGATAATGCATGGATTATATTTGCGTGCCACCCATCGTGGATAGCTCGCGCCGTTTGCAACGATCACGACGATTGCTGCGCCTTTCTTTTCAGGACCTTTTCTCCTCGACCAACAAATGGTGAGCAAGTCTTCGCATTTATCTTATGTGCTTCGGCTCCTACCTTGTTATCTACGAAAATCAGACTTTGAAACCTGCCTAGTACGGCTCGTGATGCGCCTGACTCGCAAATGAGCAGAAGGCATTAGGTCTCTTAGCCTGCCATGGCTCGGGCTGTGAGATGTAATGATCTAAACAATGTGCAACTAGGCTGGGAGAAAGAATGTAGCTACATAAGAGCTTGGCGAAGCGAAGACTGCTTCGAGCTTTCTGGGGCCATATTTTCTGTCTAGAGATGTGTCTAAGAGGATGTACTGATTGAACATCTTAAAGAACTAGACTTCTTGGATATTGATACAGTACGAGTGAACACAATAATTGCCGGCTGAGTTGTCAAGCGGACGCCACTTGAGGCCTTGTGTTAATCTGGATCACGCGCCCGTTTATCGGAGTGGACGCAAGACCAGAAAAGAGAGCAGAGGCGAAGTCAGGGCGCACAATGATTTGCGTTTGACACTACATACGGCTCCTGCTTTTACTTAAGGCCCACTATTCTCGAACCGGGTTATCACGATCGCATTAAGTCAAGCGAGCTTGACGGCGGAATAATTAGGTTGGAACGCACGAGCATCTAGGAAGCGTGTAAGCCCCATTCTATCAGCTCTGCTAAACTGGTGTTCTAGATCTCTCGCGATCGCCGATGGCCTACATTCCCCGCGCCTTGAGCTCCTGCGCCTCATGAATCTTTGTTTAACAAAAAACTTCGTATCCCTTTTAGTGTTAATAATTTCTCTGTCTGCCAAGCTGTGGGACTCGGAATGCTAATAATAGATCCAAAACCTCATGCGAGTATCAGGCCATCCTCGGCTGGACTTGTTTTGATTGCGTAACGTCACTGGATGTTGAAACGAGCCAAGATGGGCTTAGATGAGCCAAGATGAAGCCCATCTTGGTTCTTTAACCCATCTGCAGTCGCGATTCGTGAGGAGCATTGTGGACAATATGCTTGGCATGAGGACGCATGGATGTTTTCGCCTGCAAACATACTAGGGAGCTCATACCATAACGACAATCAGCCATAAGTACGAGCATCCATGGCACCTAGATAGCAGCCAAAATCTGCCCCATTGTTGGATGAGCCATCAAATTCCCTAACCTTCATGGCGGTAGTGTTCAATGAGTGGCCTTGAGAAAACCATAATAAAGCGGTAGGCCCACCCCCAAGACTTTCAATATCCTGTGCAGCCCTCCTTCTCTCATTATCACTTCGTACTCTACGATTCCTACTGAAATCCTTGCCATACAAGACTCGTGAGTCGACTGCAGAGAAGTAACTTGGGGCGCCTCTGATTCGCATCTTACCTCCTCGGAAAACGCCTTTTACGACCGTACCCCAAAAGTCTCACCTTGAGCTCTGCCTACTTTAATCTCTAATAGCTTTCATCGGGCCTTGTACATTACACGCAATGCAGCTTTTAATTCTCGTGGCCGCTCTAAGCAGCCCTGCGCTTGCAGACGGAGTTCTTGCAGTTGCCCCTCATTATCTTTACCCTCGCCAAAACCAAGCTTTTACTCCCCCAACGACTGTAGAATCAGGCTGTCAGTCGAATGAGATCCAGTGCCCGGGCACCTTCAATGGCTTGCCAACCTGTGTCACACCTACTCGTGGGGATGTATGCTGTGCTGAGGGCTGTAAGTACTTCATCTCAAGTTGTTCCTAGATTAGCGTAACGCGACCAGGAGGCGAAAGCTTGGTCCTCAGCGCCATTACTGACAGTTCTTCAGATGGTTGCCCCGGAGGGAGCTTCTGCTTGATCAAGGGCCTTTGCTGTCCAGACGTAAGTCCCTCCAGCTCTTCGCCATAGGCTTGCTTGATCTTCCAAGCAGGGAGATCATAGCTCACTTCTCAGAGCCTCACACTGGCCCCTAACGTTCGATACTACGCTCATGGTTTGATGTTGCTGTCTCAATGCTAACAATACTTATAGGGGGTGGATCCCAAGACCTGCGCTACTCAGCAGAGTGTTACACTTCCAGATGGCTTCACGGCGGGCAGCACTGTTGCATATAGCGCTTCCACCCCCGCCGCATTGTCTTCCAAGACGCCACCCTCCACATCGGTGAAGGACGCACCAAAAATCTCATTGGATGCAACGTCAGTAACGTCTTCGTCCTCTTCCACGGTCGCTGTGCGCACCACTACGTCAATGCCTCCCCGTACCACCCCTACCAACGCCTCTATCTCTGCTTCAACTACCATTGGTACTAACGCAGGCTCGACAAGCATCATCCCCTTCACTGGCGATGCAAGTGCGGTATCTTTGGGACACAGAGGGATCGTGGCAGCTATCATTGGAGTTGTTGGACTTTTGTGGTGACGGACCGCCACATAGCACAGTTAAATTTGCAGATCGTCGTTTCAGGCTATAGGACGTGGAGAGTTGCTGAAGAGTTGAAGGATCGTTTGAGAATTAGTTTAATATATCATAGTATCCGTAATACCGCCAGTCTGTAACATACCTTCTGAACAGACTCCTCTGATAGTCTTGAAAGGGCCAAGCCGACCGTGGACAGATAGAGTAATGAGCGGGAGTATCTCCACGTCAAAATAAGCTCTGCGTGACTCCGAGTGGTCATGTGGTATTTAAGCCGGGTCGGAGGCTCATACCTCTATTGACGACAAAAGTAGTGTTATCAGCCACAGAGTTTCTCCACGGTAGCCATCACCAGAAGGTCTATCAGGTCATCATGTCATGTATAGTAATGCTGAACTATATGTTACATCATGAGGATATGGGGTGGCGGCGAGGCCTATAACACTTGTCCCTAAAAGGTTAGATTCTTGGCGTCCCTTGGCGATAAGCCGGTGTTAATATGCTCATACCTTAAGTAATTCCTCGCCACAGATTAGATTCGCATTCACTCTACCGCTCCATCAGAAGAACGTCGAACACACCTTTCTGCCTACGCGGCGAATGCGCAGAAAGAGAGCTAGTAACAATGATGGGGGGAAACGGGCGGCCGCCATGCTCACAAGCACACTTTATAAGGCGGGCAGCACCGCTTTCCTCTTCTTCTGATCCTCCACGATTGTTCGTCTGCAGTGCAGGCTTCTGGAAGCTTACGAATATGATTTTCAAAGTGACTCCTTCTGGACAGACGCTTTGCAAATTCGGCGGCTCAGATAGCGCATCAGCGTGATTTTTGTATTGGACAGTATATGCGAGATCCTTCAAAATAGAATTCTCGGAAGTAGTCATGCTTCCGCAATTTTTGAAGACGAACGTCATTCAAGGTCAATATGCTCTTTCTCGGTCTTCTAGTCTCTCTTGTAGCCGTTGCCGCAGCACGACTAGCTTCAGATTCGACTGTCCATGACGCCAATCCTGCCCTTGCAACAAAACAGAGATGCTTACGGTCTTCCCCCTTCATTATGTTGCCGCTGGCAAATCACACTGAAGTCGATCCCATGTACTTTCTACTCCAACAATGCATACTTGTTTCGAGTTGACATTGCATTAGTTTCCCTCCAGGCTACGTTCCTGATCACTCCGCATACTTCTATCATGTGCGACACTCTCATATTACGCTGGCATGCAGTACATTCATATACGAACCGTTCCAGAACAGCACCCAAATCGACTGGCTGTTAAGGAGACTCATGGCTCAATTCGGCAATCCACACCAGCAGGACGACGAAGTCTACAACGGTCGCGATGAACAATACACATGGTTTGAAGGATATCCTGGAGTTGGAACAACAGCCGTAGATGTCAATCTCGCCTATGCAACGGGACATATTTTGGGGGCCCTTACGTATGGACAGCTAGTGAACGCTCTCATCGGTGTGAATCAAATCAGACTTGAATATCCCAAGCTCGACATGTGCTGCAATATATTGAACGAAGACAAAAGAAAACAGCCAGCGCTGTGGGACAATGGTATGATCGTGCTTACATGGGAACCGAACCATTGAAAAGCTAGCAATACTGGTACGGATGATCCCATATGCCGCATGGGGAAGCTGAAACCACGTCAGATCAGGCTGTCCAGGGTAACATTCTGGGGTGGACGCCCTCTTTATGATCTCCGCCGAGATTCTTCTTCTGCATTCAATAATCGCCTTTGATGCACAAAGTAGATGGCTCTACAGCGCATCTCAGTCATTGACTAGAGCGAGCCAGAGAGTTGGTAATCCCATCAAACAAAAATGACATTGCCTCGTAACGTTCGAGGCGGTAGATGGCCTGCAATATCTCAGAGCGGACACGGGAGCTACGAATATATCAGCGCCCCCAATCATCCCTTGAACTTCAATCAACGCATACTCCTCTATAATACGCGAACTCTCTCACGACTTCTCATGTCGAAATCCAGACATAAGTACCATAGGACCAGCACGCTAAAATCTTTCCGACTTGAACACCGACAGGACTCAGCATGCATCCTTTCAGCACCACCAAAGTTGTCGGCCTAATCTCCTTTTCTCGTCAAACATGCCTTCTTGAGTCACTTGGAAGGACGCAAATTTGGAGCTTCATAGCCAGAAAATTTGTTCTCCAGGGACATGACGGATCAAAGCTCCAGTGGGATCTTGGGTGTGAGAGCGTAAGTTCCGGTTTCAAGCGTGTATTTCTACACTGTATGAATATCGCAAGAGCCTAAGCGCCAAATCTTGTCTCAATAGAATCCGATCGTGGAGCTCAATAACGATAGGCTAATGATCTAGTAAAAACCTACAGCTAAAGAAACATCTCTCAAAATCTTCGGCTTACCCAATCAATATAGTGATTCAGCAGATGGGCTCGGAGAAGGCAAATAGAGATAGTATCTCAGCGAGATCTTTAAGAAGTGAAACCTGCCGACCAAGGGACGAGCCAACAGAGGAAGTCGTCAAATAGCTGGGCTTCCAACACGTTCACCATCCGAACCCACAAAGTTAACGGGTGAAATATATTCTGTCTAGGCAATAGACCTTCGAGATAGCGCCAGAAGATATCACAATATAGTTCTATCGCGATTGCAAAGAGTTCTCCCCAGTGACGGTCCTTGCTGGTTCTCTACTGCAAGCATTGACAAGATAATATATTTTGTTATTAAGCTGATCACCTCTGCTCTAGTAGAGCTCTCCTCAAGTAGCTCTGGCTTCTTGTAAACATTATTGGGTTCGCGCTGCCCATCATCTTGTATAATCTGGTTGCGTCCGTTGGTGGAGAAACAATTGTAACCAAAGATTTCCCGGTCCAGTCGCCAACTCCTTCGTCGATGAACGATCGGAAACGCAAGGTTGCAAGCGAGCGCCAATTAGCGCTTTCACAACGGTTGTCGCCTCTTGGTCTTATTTTTAGATTCTCGACCTCAACTTCTGGCAAGATGCTTTTGATCAACTTTCGCATTTCTTGATTTTTTACTATCAAAATCTTATCTTTGATAGAGTAATCTTTGCGCTTTTAACAGCATATCTTTGATAGAGTTTAAGTCAACATTGAGAAAGTTATTTGATTGCAAAATTTTTTATGTTTTGAAGCGTGTCTCAAAAACAAAGATCGACTTGAACTTTTTATATGTCAACAAACTTTGCAATTTCTATAGCTCTAGCAATTTGTAATCAAAACTTATAAGCAAAGCACCTTTAGAAAGCGCATAGTGTCTAGAGTAATAATTAGTTAATTTTATATATTTTAATAGCGAAATGCGAAAGTTGATCAAAATTATCTTGCCAGAAGTTGGGGTCGGGAATCTAAAAATAAGGCCAAGGGGCGACAACCGTTGTGAAAGCGCTAAAAGTATGGCTAACTATTTTCAGAAGCGCCCCCCAAGTGAACTGTGCACTTCGTGCCATTTCAGATTGAGGCCTCCCGTCGATAGTCTGCTTAGCTTCTCGTGATTTTTTGAGAGCTGCAGCATAACACCCCACCAGCTCTAGTGGCGCCCAATGGCGAGCTGATTCACTGTACAGCGAAAGGAAGAGTCTCGTTTCTGCTTCTCAGGAATAACAATGTGGCGCTTATCGGTGGTGTCTTCGAGGTGGAACGTGGACGGTACAGTCGAGGCTACAGTCCATCATGCGCGGTGTGCTGGCTGGCGTCACCATCGTTCCGAACGATGCCAAGTGATACGGGGTGATTTGTGGTGGTGGCGGAGCAAATGGCCCCCGGGTAAATTCGAGGTTTCTTTATGTCCAGAGTCCTAGATGTGGGTAAGAAAACAGTATATACTAACCTTGACATCCTGGCGTTGCTGCACCTTCATACCAAACACCCCGAGTCATCTCTTGAATAATTTTCTCCAGGTACCTTCTGACCAAGCAAGTCAAGTGCTTTCTCAAAATACTACCCCAGTGTCAGCAGTCACTGTGCAGTCTCTTCAATCTTCTACTCCACTAACCTTCCCACATGCTTCTCCCACTCGTCTCCCTCCTGCCTCTCCTCTCCGCTCTCATCCCCGCCACAACCTCCTTCCCTATCGAGGCTCGTACTTGCCCTTCCGTCATAATCAACGACGGCGGCTTCGAATCCGGCGTCGCACCGCCCACTTCTGGCGGTAACGCCTGGACCGTCGTCGGCTTCCTCGGCGCCACGTCGTACTATCTCAGCTCCCCCGGCGCCAACATCCACAACGGCGGCAAGTATGCCTTCACCGCCACCGTATCTCCCGGCCCCTATAGCGGACAAAGCGGCGAGACCCTGCAGCAAACTTTACACACCTGCGCAGGGAAGAATTATTCGATCACTGCGGACTTCAAGTTCGACGCCGCGGTGAACAACGCCTGCAGCATCAAGATCGAGTACCCATACAAAACCACCGTGGGCAGCGTCACGACGGGCAGTGCGACCCCGGGGCTTACGCCGGGTGTCTGGGCCACGACTGGAAGCACCTTCCAGGCCGTCAGTACGAACAGTCTGTTGAGCATCGTGTTTCTGTGCCAGAATGCCGCGGGCGATCACATTAGTGTGGACAATGTGAAGGTGCAGCAGTATAGTGGGAATGCCTACTAAGCAGCCCAAGACAGAGAAATATCAGGTGAGGGATCACCGAGTGATGTGGTGGGGATGGCTTTCGTGTTCAAGCAATTCAGAATTACAACTAAGAGCCTGTTCCACTGCTGGAAAAGAACTGACAAGATAGGTGTCCAGAGTACATCAAGAGATTATATATCTAGTGTCGCTTTGTTGATCTGTGCCGCCCTTTCTCCACTCTACAGATCTCGCATCTTGGATGCACATCATTGCGTGTGCCTTTCCTCTTAAACAATGGGGGGTCGCAACACAATGTAAACAATGCTGATGACAGATCTGATGAAGGATAGAGGTGCTCTCGCTCACTTACTCTGTGTCATCTTTTATGCCCATGTCGAGTTCCTGACAAAACCAACAGTTGGAAGATTCTCGTTAGCTTCTTGACCCAACGGAATTGCAGGACAATCTCGCCACCGATGCATCGCAGCTGATGCGTCTAAGACATTTTACCAATACCTATAAGTCTCGATTATCAGCAAAAGGATGTCTTGTTCTCAGAAATCTCCAGGAGATACGATGGCTCTGAGCTATTGACGCGTGGTGGTCCCATTCGAATTTTGTCGATGAGAGAAGCAGCCAGCTATATTATGCTCGTGCGCTAAGGCAAGGGCCCGCAGTCGTTGTGCAAAGGGCTAGTCTTGCACAAACCGAAGATTTCCCGAGGTTTCACCGAGCTCTGATTTGGATTAGTACCGGGGAGGTTATTTCATTCGGAAACTCGAACAAAAAATCTTGTTCTACAATCTGAACGCCATTCTTGTCTCGTCTGTGCACTCACCTGTCTCTACATGTAGCCACCCGCCGCGATTACGCCTCGCTTCTTCGCTCACAACGTCTCTAGGGTTCTCGGTCGCTCTTCTTTTCGACCCTCCTCCTCCGCCAACGGGTTTCCGGACTCTCGTGCGACATTGTTCAAGCACCAACAACGATACCTATGGTTCTTCCCACGAGGGGCAATCTAATGACAACTGCCTCGGAGCAGTCGAGCATAATGGAGCAATGAGTAATAAGCCGCTGCTTCGATAAGGAGATCAGGAGGCGCTTCCCTGGGAAGTCGTGAAAAGAGAAGAAAGTGGAGGTCCAATACGCTTGAACTGGCTCGATGAATGTGATCGGAAATAAAACTGCAAAGTGTATGCTGGGCTACGAGCATGGCTCCTGTCGCATAGAGAATGGGGGGTAGAGCGCGCCAGAGGGCTTTGACGATGGCTGCAACAAGACGATATTACAGTTTCGGATGCTTCATCAACGCACATCAGGGGACGCAAGTCATCATTCGAGCAAATGAATGAGACGGAAAGCGAGTCTCGTTCTCCATCCTCCGCAAATGCGACAGTGGCACCCCCGACCACCACTCGACTTAGAACGCCGACGACTTAGAGCCTATATTCGTGTCAGAGTTATGCATGTAGAGCATATTTTGGTAGGATGGTTGAACTAGGTAAGACGCCAGGCGCAGGATTATTATGTCCTTGAGGTTTGATGACATGATGTTCAAGAATGAACCTCAGATGCCAGCTTTTCAACCATTGCGACCTGCTTCTCTAGCTCCAGCTTGTCTCGCGCTCCGATTATTACGTTGCCAGAGCTGACTCTGGACTTCACATCTTCGTACCTGGAGACAGTAATTATCTTACCCTCTCGAAAGTATTTCTCATTTTGTGATAAAGGGATCCTTTGCTGAGTTCACGTCAAGAGCAAATGCGCTTGCTTCGCGCATGTCTCTTTGTTCTGAGATATGCTCTCTCATCAGCCCGAGAACTGGGGAACCAGAAGTCCAAACGTTCAGATCTACAACATCCAACTTTGATGATTCGTGGCATCCGTCACTTGTTGGACTCAGTCACCGTTCTCTACGGCCTCGTAGTAATTCTGGTTATGTATGGTGCTGTGGCACTTTTTCCCGCCGAATCAGCTGCCCGTTACACTACTGCTGGGGGTCATTATCACTGAACGGCACTTCTTGCACCCGAGGGCATGAAACGTGGACTCGTAAGATTATAAGCAGCTCCTGGTAACGCCTATTGAGCTCCCTCTCAGTTATACTCTTGTGGTTTCATCAAGACAATCTGACGCATTGCAATGACGGCTATCGCAGATATAGTTGTCGCTCAGCTACTTCTAGCGATGGCCTCTTTCAACGTTCCTTCCTACACACCATCGAGCGTTGGCACACCTTTTTGTCCCACCAGACATTCAACTCGATCACCCTGATATACAAACTGCTTGCTACCAGAAGAGCGCTCTGAACCCATAACATCGGATGTAAGTCGTGGTGCGCAACTCCTTCATCGCGGCTTGGGTATGCCAGGCTGTGGGCTGTTGACTCAGATTCTAGTTCTTATCTCTCTTACTTTATTTTCTGTAATTATTATCACCTGCTTAGCGCTTATTCAGCCCAAACAAAGTAGCTACCACGTGTGGCACAGTTTCATGAATGTCATAGACTGGAATTCAGACGCCTTTGTATTTGTGCACAGTCTTGTAAATTTTACTTACGAGTTGGAGGGACTAGATGGTGCGATACATCTAACAAAAGATTGCTTTGAACCCGCAAGAACAGTGCTGCGGGCACGATGTTCCAGCCTCGTAATTGGCTTTGCCACAGCCTTCATCTTTGCCATCTCGATGTTGTATGGTGTAAAGAACACGTGTGCGGCAATCAACAATCGATCAGGGTAAAGTCCCCAAACCTCTAGAATCTAGGACCAAATACTACGTTTTCCGCAGTGTGCCTATCTACGAGATCTGGTATCAAGCCACCGGATCTGAGGTGACAGCTACTACTTATCTCGTCTCGATGACAGTGGCAGATTTTATTGCATCGATAGGGACTGTACAACCAGTCTTCGCTTGAGTTGGTCTTTTGCAAGAGAAGATGCTATCGTACTGTCAAAATATCCTAAGATAATAAACGATAACCTCGGAGTACCGGTATGAGCGCTACTTTTCAACGCGCTGTGGCTATTCGTGATTGGATGTGTCCAATTCGTATCAACGGCTGGTAAGCCTCTACCCAAGTGTCTCTGGTAAATCCCTTTCATCCTTGATGGGCTCATTTTCTATAATTTTCAATGTATAAATCGGAACAGCAATGCTTATCGAGCTGATTACCTTCAGCTTCCCAACGGCTCTTCTGATGTAGCAACTTCGAGATCCCAAATATTCACCTGGACATAGTGCTGTTAATCTAGGAAGGTTTGGATGAGTCGCTAACGCGCTCGTGGTCAGTTGGACAGCTTTGGCCTTGATAATCTGGAGCTTCCCGGTTGCTCGGCCAGTAATTGCGGGACCTTCCAGTAAGCTGGTAGAGACATTTTCGACTACGGGTGAAGCTGAATTGTATCTCTACAGATTACACGCCTGCGGTACTCGGTCTGACGGTACCTCTCTCGGTTCTAAACTAGTCCCTGTGTGGAATGGGAAGGTTCGAGGGCTCGAATGTAATACTGTTTGTGGGAGAGTGAGGAGAGTACAGAGTAGACGTGGAAATTCCGAGATCTGCAACAATTCATAGTATTCGATTCTATGTTGAACAAGTGGCTTGATAATCAACTGTTCAACAAAATCCAGCTATAGTGTTTGAAAATCGTAATTAGTCTCTCTACTTGTTTATTATGTATCAGGCTTGAAAGCGACCAACAATATAATAAATTGCAGAAGCAGACACAAAAGAACGCACAACTTTTTACAGACGGTAGACAAATCGTATACTCTAAGAATGTCTAGAATTACAGCAAAATTGACATAATAATAGTATTCTAGAGGTATGGAGTAATAAAGTAAATGCCCCTGAGACAGACAATCTGCGGAGCTAGTGCTTTTGGGACTCAAAGCACTCAAAAACAGATATATCTAAATATACATGAGGTGTTTGGGCCACGGGCCACCTCATGGCATCCTCGCCGCCGCCAAAAGGCGTATGGCGGATGCCGCCGGTGGCATAAGACCACCAATAGGGTCACCGGACTGCTCCATAGCCGGCTAACTTCCTCCTATCCAGGCGAAAAAAGTAAAAGGGGTGGGAGAGCGAGTCCAAAGGAGAGACGAATGCAATGAGGAGGCAAGTGCAGTGGGCGGTCACTATCCTAAAGAGTATGGCAGACGGCCAAGCACAGCCCCCCTAATCTCCCTCGTCCCCGGCACTAGTCCCCCCTACCATGCAGGGCTCTCTACGAGCAGAGCTGTAGTTGCCAACAACCGACAAAATAGTCTTGTTACCTCCACAGCTTTGATTTTCCTGAAATCAAACAGGATGTGATTGTAGCTGTTCTCATCAAAATTGACCCACATCCTTGCCAACCAATTTGAGCCCATTGGTGCTAATTTTACAGCAAAGACGTTTCTTTGAAGAAGAGATCAACTCATGACAGTTGTACTGAGACACGAATCCATGGCTACGAATGTCAGGCTTACCGAACTTGCTGCGGTTGTACAGCATCATGTTTCCATGATGACTTCACCTGGATCACTCCAGCAGTCGGATAGTGTGGTCTCGACACATGCCGTGCTCGAAGCAGTGGACGAGCTTCAGCTGCTGTTGCGAGGACCAGTTCCTTATCTTATGGACATGGTGATTCAACAGGTCAAGATCTATGTAATCCCAACTATGTTCTCGATTGACAGGAAGTATAGCACAACGCCTTAACCAGCCTTCAAGCCATATATAGATTTAGTCTCGCAAGCTATATTCCCATCGACGAAGAGACCTCCTTTGCCACAATCTCTCAAAGTTGCGGGCTATGTGAAAGCGATATAGCGAGGATTTTGCGCCACGCCATGACTTATCATATCTTCCGGGAGCCCGCTGAAGGATTTGTCGCCCATACTCCGGTGTCTCGAGCTTTGCTTGAAAGCCCATTACTTCTCCAATGGATTGGTCAGTCATGTGAAGATATGTGGCCTGCGGCGACACGAACAGTCGATGCCATGGCAAAATGGCCTGGCTCACAGGAGCCGAACCAGACTGGGTTCAGCATCGCCAATGACACCACCGACTCGATCTTCGTGGAGATTTCGAAGGACCCAAAGCGAGCGCAACGTTTGAGCGATGGGATGAATTTTTTCCAATCACTACCAGGCCTAAGCATTTCGCATGCTGTTGATGGCTACGAATGGGGTTCTCTACGGCGTAATGATGACGGAACAAGTACCATAGTAGACATCGGTGGCTCTCACGGTCAAATCAGCATTGGGATAGCAAAAAAGTACTCATTCATTCACTGCATTGTACAAGATCTACCGGAAGTACTGGAACACTCAAGTATACCAGCCGAGCTTCAGACCAGGGTAAAATTAATGGAGCACGACTTCTTCCAAGAACAACCTGTTACGGGCGCAGCTGCCTACTTCCTTCGATGGATTCTCCATGACTGGCCAGACACTTTTGCAGTCAAGATACTGAAGGCTTTGATTCCTGCCCTCAGGCCGGGTTCGAAGGTCATTCTGAACGAGCTTTGCATGCCCGCGGTAGGAACCATATCGGTCTGCCAAGAGAGATATCTTAGGTAAGTGATGATCCTTGTATATTCTCTAGGCGTCTATTCATGTGGCCGATAGATCTTATGACTTGGCAATGAAGGAGGTTCAAAATGCGCGAGAGCGTTCTGCGAATGAATGGGTTCAACTGTTTCGAGACGCTCATCCACAGCTTCGGCTATGTAGCATTCAACAGCCGCCTCAATCTGACCTATCTATCATAGTGGCCGAATGGATGGGCGAGGCACGTTCGTAAGGAAGATTGCGAGCTCCGCAGGACTTGAGCCTGGATAGCATTAAGACGGTAGACCAACATGATCCATATCTATCTGTCCTTTTCGAATGTCTTCCGGTACCATTGTGCACCTTTTCTGTGCTCCACATAAAGTTTTGGCCAGGTCATTGAAAAATAAGAAAAGAGACTTTCTACTAAAGCATCACTAGTTGGCGCGCTCAGGGAACAAATGACATGGCTCGTGCGTCAATTTTTATCGATCAATAATCTGCTTTCCAGGGGATTTGCGGGGCGGAGCTTCAGCTTGTAGGGCGGAGCTTCAGCTTATTGTACAACACCCAGATGTTCGGCCGGAGTTTCCCAAACAGTCTTACCGAGACAAGTCCCATTTGCTGTGCTATGCATGGTCGGTCAAGCTGAAGGGTAACGCTTAGCTTGATCGCGTTGGCCGGGAGGGAAATTCTGCTGTGGTCCCACCATTGCAGGATTGTTATTCCGTGACCTGACGTGCTGCCAGCAAATAGCGAGTTGATAGACGACGCTTGTCCCACCCAATCCCATATCATACGAAGCCAGGCGTGCTGTGAGGGATCAAAGGATGCAAGTAGTCCACAGTGTGTGTGGAGCATTCGGCTGGCCCAGGCTGCTTCCACGCATGAAGAGGTCCGAGAGTGTCCGTGATCATCTTTGTGCTACGCTAAAAGCTGACATGCAGGCGCGCCGCGTTGAGACTACAATTTTCTCTTTACTAGTATCCCCGCCTAGATCTTCATCACCAACTCACCACTGGTCGGCCTTAACGACGTCACTTGATCATTCACTGCATTTATTAGGCTGACAGGCACGATAAGAATGGACCACGGTGGTATTGAATACCCTCACAACATGGAACTCTACATACTCCTGCTTACTACCTCGATCATTTCATAGACACTTTGTATGATGCGATAAAGTACGCTTTACACTCATCCACGGACTCCAAAAACAACGTTCGACAATTTTGTTACAAGCTGTACGAAGCCGCTTTGTAGCAAGACTGTCTCTAATACAACGCGCCTGATGCTTTCAAACCATATTAGTATTACCGCTCTGTACCTCTACGTCTGACGCTACTAGAATCTTGGACTTGCCGTGATCCCCGGCTGCTGAGACCAGTCCGCTAGTTTGACTTGAGACTGAGGGCGGATGGGCTGCATATTGTCGCTTCATATTGTAGTCTCTACTGTCGCTTCCTGGCTGATATCCAGAGTGAGAGCGCTTCGAGGTCAAAGTACGCTGACTCATGATATGATGATCCCAAAACGGCTTTAGAGGTGGTATGCTGCCGCAAATAATGATAACGAAATCTTCGGCTCCGCTCCATACGACAAGATTGTAAGTTTCCCCTGACTCAATATTAATAGTGTTCTCTACGTCGGCTTTTTCAACCTACAAGTCAGATCCGAACGAGCGGTCAACTCGTTAAGATAGCTGGTCTTGACGATCCCTGCGATCGCTGCACTGTATCCACTCAGTAAAGGATTGATCACTCTTTAATGCTAAGCACTTACAACATTCCGAGGCCTAGTAGAACACATAGATTTATTCTCTTCTTAAGTCCCATGTTGAGATTCCAGAAGATTGTAGCAGGGAGCAGGGCCAGCACGACATCTGCTGCTATATTTTCGGCTGAGGAAGGCGTCAGTGAAAGGGCTAGGACTTGAAGATGCTAGCCTTACCCCCAACGAACAGGGCAAAGTCTTTCTGAATCCGAGGGTTCCAGCATTTGCCCGTAACGCTATGATCCCATAAAGCCCTTGGCGGGTCGCATTGAACCACGGTCAAGATGCAATTGATGGAGTTGGCAATGAGTGTCAAGATCATGACACCCCATATGATCCATCGTCGCCAGAAGGTCTTCGGGCCAAGGAATCTAAGGATCAAGCAACCTACTGACGCTTTGCCAGTCACATATGAGAAGATGCCAATATCTTGCATAACGTAGTTCAGAAGTGCAACCTTCGTGATTCGATCCACTGGTACATCAGGCACGTGGCGGAATCCACCGAGGGTTGACTGCCAAGTTACAAGCGACGCGATGACTCCAAATAAGACCTGATACCACTAGTGTGAGCCAGCTTTTGCCAAAGCATCGATAAAGAACTGACCAAAGTAACGAGCATCAGCCAGTCGTCCACTCCAGTCATTCTCATCCGTTTTCTTGTGTAAAATCTGGCCGCTACAATGACAGTGGCAACGCCAACCTGTGTCCAGTAAACTGCTACTGCAGTGGGACCTCGATCCTCGATAGTATGTGGTGCACTAGCCGAGAGCGACATGTTTTTAGGCGACAACCTCAGCTAGTATCGTAAGACTATTTCCCACGGTTTGAGCACCAGTCAACAAGAGAGGTTGATGAAGTTGAAAGAATATAGTCGCCAGTTATGCAAACAGGAGCTCGTTGGATTAATAGACACGATGTCCAATACTAATAATGGTATAACAGTATGACCGCTCAAACCCTCATGGAAACCAATTTCCTTGTTCTTAACTGCGTCTCAGATTTCATAGCTTCATCTTAGCCGCGCCGCCTGCCTGGGTCGTGAGAGACTTCGAGAGCCAACATTAGATCCTTTGGATAGTGGGCTGAAACGCAACACCCCTGCTTTGGAGTCTCATTGCAGCTTCTAGCGCACCACAGCCTCCGAGCGGGACAAGCTGTAGCGGTCGGTCCACAATACCTCTTTTGGGCGCACATTATCCGAACGCAGTAACCATGCTCCGCGATGCCTTGCATATGCAAAGCACGTGCGAGGGGATTCTTCGCAGTTGGGTCAAAGCGGAAGAATCGATTACTCAATTGCTGTGCAACCACATCAAGGCGGAATCCTTCCGTCTAATTGCGCTGCCGCTGTCCACGTATTGTCAGGTATCGCTCGATCGTAACATCCCGAATCAGAAAGCGACAATCGGCATCCCACAACCCGATGATCTGCAGGAGCAGGCACAGAAGAACACACAAGTTGCAGGCAGCATTGAGCTCGCTTGCCCTGAACTTACCCCCATCACAACAAAGTCCTCATAGTGAAAGTACCAATATCAGGATGCATGGAACATGCCCCCAAGGACCTGCGGAGCTACTAACTATTTGGGCTTAGCGTTTATGCACCCCTTATTAGGCACTTTCGCGGATTTCACACACCTTCAAATATGCTTACACAAGCATCTACTTGAAAAGGGGCTTGCATGCTCGACTTGCTTTTCTCCATAGTTGTCAAGGAGGATTTCTGGCATTCTAAGAGGTTCCAAGCCCCCACCCAAGCATCTATGCGGCAAGGTGCAGCGTAATCATCATGACGCGTTACAGTAGATGTGAATTATAATCACAAGGCTATGGGCACAAGGGCTTTGTGGATCATCCTCTTCCACATACGTTTAAGCTTCGAATTCAGAGCGGTCGAAGTGATTCCCATACACGAGTAATTCTTCTGCATTCCATCAACGATAGCTTTGGCCATGGACGCATTGCTTGATCAGATCAACGCCAAGGCTGCGACGGTCGACGAGACTGGGCGCAGGGCCATTCTCGACAAGCTCAGGGACGTTGCATATTCGATTGAGGCCCCAGAAGACACAATGCAGAGGATCTTATACCAGGTAAGTGAAGACTGGAAATAATCGCCGGCAAGTAATCTCTTACAGTCTCCATTGTGAAGTCTATTGGAGACTTTTTCTTCCAGAGATGACTTACAATTTGATAATCACTGCGCTAGAACCTTCAAATTGCAGTCATCAAAGTTGGAGTGGATTTGAAGATCTTCAACTCTTTAGCGGAGAGCCCCAACGCTCTGGATGTTGAGCAGCTCGCTGGAACGCATCACGCCGATCCTTTGCTCCTGAGTAAGCTTTAGGCGTAGTAGATAATATGAATCAAGGATTATAGAGTCACTGACATCCTTCTAGGCCGCGTGCTACGATACCTAGCATCTACTGGGATTATCAAGGAAGATGCAAAGGACACCTACACGGCCAACAACATAACTAAAACATTGGCGATTGAAGGAAATCAGTCAGGGATCTACCACTAGTAAGCCACCTACGCCTAAAGTGGAGCTGTTCAAGTTCATAGACCATGCTCTCTTGGTGCGAATCTTGGGTGTAAGATCCCAAGAGCAAGACCAGACAGCTAACAATTAGCGTTATAGTTTCGAGACCGTAGGGCCTCAATACCAAGATCTCCCATCTGTCTTGGCAGAGAGAAAGTATGAGAACCTCTCCGACAATACTCAAACGGTCTTCAACAAAACCTTCAAAACCAGCCTACCGGTGTTTCTATGGTTCTCACAGCAACCTGAGAAATTCAACCATTTCAACAAATACATGGGAGCCCAGAGAGTGGGCATGCCAACATGGCTCGATGTATATCCAGTGAAGGATGAGACATCGACTTGGGACCCTCAGAAGCCGGTCTTGGTGGATGTGGGCGGCGGTTTCGGCCATCAGTGCGCCGCGCTACAAGCCCAGTACCCAGACCTTAAAGGCCAGATTGTTCTGCAAGATCTTCCACAAACCTTGGCTCACGCGATGTCTTTGCCGAATGTCAAAGTGATGGAGCATGACTTCTTCCAGCCTCAACCTGTCAAAGGTTTGCGCTGAGTAGTACAATCCATATTACACTTGCTAACGATATGTAGGCGCGAAGTATTACTACCTTCGTAACATCCTGCACGACTGGACTGATGACAATTGTGTGGCAATACTCAGCAACCTCAAAGCTGCAATGGGCGAAACCTCTATCATCCTGGTTGATGAAATGGTTTTGCCGAACTTCAAGGCTTCGTGGCAGGCAACGCAACTTGACCTCACCATGATGGCAGCTCTCGGATCTTTGGAGCGCACACACGAACAATGGCAGACCCTGGTCCAATCGGCTGGGCTGAAAATTGTGAAGATTTATCCTTACAACGTGTCGGTGCACGACAGTGTCATTGCCATTGCACCCATGGAAGTCTAAGGTCAAGTCGCAAGGTGTATGTGGGACGGGAACAAGTCTTCATCGATTGTCGGCGTGCTGATTTAATACTATTTCACATGGACTCTATTGGAGGACACTCATCAAGGGATACTTCTGTCCCTTCCTCAATCGGTGTTTAAGCCATTTCGAGAGTTGACCCATCTGACCAACTGATCCCAGCTTTTGCACGAATGCGCAATACCAAACCCGACTACACCGTGAAAGTCGGGATCTTTCGCTTCGATCGTGCTGTCCGCGTGACACATTATGCTTTGCCGCAAGAACTCTATACAGTGCAGGACGTGATGAAGTGTAATGCTCTCCTCTCCATAAGAGGGATTATCCCCCCGAAGAATAGCTTCCCTCGAGTCGTAGACCTCGTAGAAGCCCCTTCGAAGTGTGTCCTGGCACCCTCAATGAGCCTGTGAAATCACTGGATAATCTTTGTATACATACGACGCAGTGCAACTGGTGGAAGCCAGCAAAGGTGGACCGCCGTGGGCTTTCGTCAGGGTAGTCAAAAAACCCATGGTTCGCTGGGTACAGAGAGCTCCATATCAGGTCCGACTGTTCGGAGGGACGCTGGAGGAAAGTCCTGTTGGACGCGAAGACGATCGAAATGGGATCCACTGCCGAAGTGTGAGTTTCGCATAGACTCCCAGTCCCTTTGGTGATAAATGCTGAGCTTCTGGCTTACAGTCGATCTCTGGTTTGTTCAGCGTTGTCTGAACTCTACCAATAACGAACCCAGCTAAGAGAAGTAGGCAGATGGATGGGAGATAGACAAAGCAAACTCGTCTCCATGGGAGACTGTCCCTCCCTTTGGGGACAGAACCATCTCCCTTCTCGTCCGTATGTGTAAGGTTGTATCCTTGCCTTGATGTCCCGCAAAGCAACATCTTCGGTCGTCTTGGATGTGGAACTGTATCGAGTGACACCAATGTGGCACGGATTGAAACACAGACCCTGTACGAGTAAGTGACGCAGTGTCACGTTGATTGTTAGCGGTAACGACAATCCGATCTACACATCTCCTCGCTTTCAATAACCATGCTCAGCCAAAGTGGGGCTGCGTGGTCTGGTCAGGGTTCGCGCTGATCCCGGTCACCACATGCAAGATGCTCCAACACGTTGATCGATGGCCTCTCGTCGCTAGCAGGAGTTCCAGTAGACTACTTCGAACTAGGCGGACACCGATTAGGCGTCCTCGCAGAGGCCCCTGGTTTGAAAAGATGACAGCTGTTCGTGCATGAAGCTCGAGCCATACACGGGCCGAGCGTCCATGAAAGGGGTGTGCCACCCTGGGTTTTGATTTGGCAGAAACTCAGCCGCAAACGCAGGCGCAAGACTCTACGGGCCAATGGGCGGTTGGCTCGCCAATGAGAATGTCCAGCGTGACCCGTGACAGGAACTTCATAAATTGGGCAGCCTGCGAACTTCAGATCAACATGGACCAGCACAGTGTTCAGCCTATGATTGCACATTGATGAACAAAACAGCCCTAAGCACCACCAGTCTCATACTATCTAGCAGATGATGCATATGAGGATGCAAACGAAAATGCACCTGAACGACAACTGATAGCTGCAACATCGGCTACAAATCCGACCGGCCTCAATATTCCTCGGCATAGAACTTTTCATCAGGATAGACCACATCCTCATCGGCATCGTGCGCAGCTTGCGTGGCGTCAGCTCAGCTTTGCAGATGCTGTGCGACATTGGGAAGTGTGATAGACCTACATCTTTTGTATTCTTCCGCGTAGAACTTCTCGTCGGGATACACGATCTCGTCATCGGCATCTCGAGGCATTACAGCTTGAGAAGTGTAAGCGCCAAGATAAAGAAGACATTCCTCTGGGACGTTACCTCTTGGGGAAGCCAGCGGCATTGCAGCAGCACAGGCATTTAAAGCAAGAAGAAGCACTTGAACCAACTTCATGTTTGACGGTGGGCGTAGAATCTCGGTAATCTGAGATTCAGGGAAATTCGTGCGGGATAGATTGGTCTGGCTGTGATTCCTTGCGATGGAATGTACTTTAATAAGTTCTTCACAAAAGTAGGATCTCTAGTTCAATCAAGTGTCATGGGATGCATGCATCCGTTTTCGCCTGGATTTTCCGGTCTTCTCGCAGGGTTGGGCGTTGCGATGTCTCTCGTTGTTACGATTGGTGCCGGCAGATGCAAGCACATAAGCGTCGGATTCGGGCCAATGGAACTCCTGTCCAAAGACTGGCGTTGAATCCAACATGTGGAAGGATTCCGAACGTAGCGGTCGTGCATGCCGTGGTAGCCGTATTAGACAGGATCGAATGGCCAAGCCAGACTTCATCCGCGGAAAAGAGCGGTCAGTGGGAGTGCTACCAGCTGCGTTATCTTGCTCTGACCCCTTTATGCACATAGAATCCTGGACCCGGGATACTAGCATACACAAGCTGCGACTCATAGATCTTGTATCGATCTAGATTCGTCCTTGGGCCGATCAAAACCCCACTATTGAAACTCAGATGGAGGAGGCAGGACTGAGCCCACCATCCGTGCCGGCAGCGCCTGCATCCTCTCAGATGAGAAGTTCGCGTTTGCAAGTTTTTTAGATGCTGAGTTGCGAAGAGGTCATTGTAGAGAAAGAGCAGCTTCTTGTTGAAGAAGAATGTGGAAAGAAAAACAACTCCTCAAGCCGAATATTATCGAAACGGCTCAAGATAGCACTCTCGTCGCACGCTTTCTTGCTTCATGTCCTTTTGGTTTTATTATACACCACATGTAGTGTATTCTCGATCTTTGTTGGGCGGTCTCGATGCGAGCATCCCAGACATGGTAGGCCACCACAAACTCCATAGGGCCCAAGTCGGCTGACAGGACTTTAGCCATTGAAAATTTGGCCGTCAATTTCAAGAACCAGCAATTCATGACCATGCATGAGAGCCCCTATGTTGGAGTCCCAGCTGTGGATATCGATCTAGCATGGCAAGCGTTGCTGGCGGATATCAACATTCGAGTCACAAAGGAGGAGCTGGATCGACATGACCAGATGTCAGTCCAGCTTCCAGGAGGTGGACACCTTGCTTGGTTGGGAGTCTTTCATCAACTCCACTGCACGGTCAGTGCATATCCCATGCCTTGATATATCGCTAAAATCGCGGATAGAAAATGCTCCGCCGACTCAATTACAGAGAGGTCTACTATCCCAACATGACAACCTCTCAAGCTCGAGACTGGCAGGTGCACGCGGACCATTGCATCGAATTCCTACGAGCTTCTGTGATGTGCCATCCGGACACGACATCGTTGACAACCTTTAGCTGGGACCAAGTGACCTCCAAACCTATATTGAGTAACGAGAGGCCTATTCATAGGTGTATGGACTGGCAGAGCCTTCGACAGTCTCTTCGAGATCGGGTGGTGGACGAGAAAGAGCTGAGAGGTATGGCATAGTCGGTGGAAAGGGTCGTGGACATTGCTCCTAGGGCAAAGGGCAAGCATACTCAATCATGGCGCAGGTTTTCAGCGCTGCATACCGTTACTTCCCTGTGTCATACCGTCGATCTTGATTGTAGTCTCGATCAGAGATCGTTCGCCTGCCAGCCATTTACCAGTCTGATCAGATGATTCCAATCTTTGCAACGGTGCTGGACTCCAAAGCCATGAACACCACCTGCAATTTCATCCTTGATTTCGAAAGTTGTATCTGCGTTACACATCAAGCTCTGCCTGAGCAGATCGATACAATGGCGAATGTGAGCAGGTGATGACATTGGACCCATGTCTTTTTCTCCTAATTTTCTACCATGGAGCGCCGCTCCGTAAGCCTGCCAAAAGCCAAGGCGTATGCCGTTCTAAGTGCAATTGTCAGCTAAGATGGTGCTTTTCAGTAGAGGCTATCGTACCAAGCAATGTAGTTGGTGGTAGACCGATAATGTAGAGCGCTGGGATGGTTCCGCGCTGGGATGTCTAAAGAAAGTTCCGTGCTCCGGGAACATGTCCACCCAAGCTTGATTACTGCGGTTTGACGAAGCTTGGGCAAATGTTCGATTGTAAATAAAGGATCGATTAGTATCATTCACTACTAGAACATGCTATTAGGATTATTATTGTTGATTGTGGATAAATCGCCTACAGGCATGCCCCTCGCGATTCGATGCACTAAATCGTCCTGCGATGAACGAGCCGCCAACGATAAGTCCAAGAATAAATGTAGCAGAAAGAAACCTTAGTGTTCTAGCAAGTGTGATAAGCTGTGATGCAGACCCCGAGCCTCGCCCGCTAATCTCATGAGCTGGGAGCAGGCTATATCTCCAGGAAGACATCTGTGATAATTATTGACGAAAGAAGGTTGACTGGAGGGAAAGGAATTTGACCCATTCAAAGCCTAGACCCGTAAGCCTGTCCCATGCGGGGCTACCCGTACCCGAGGTTCCACCGGTCGCATTCTTCATATCTCTGGTCACTTCTTAGGTGGCCTCAATGGTCTTTGACTCACACTTGGTTGGAGTCGCATTTATGTCTGTGCTTTGTATAATGACGCACACTACAATTGTCAACCACACCGTTCATTGCATCTCGTACTACTTCGGTGTTGTCTATGCAGACTATGTACTCTCCCCACGGAAGACTCCACATGCTATCAGCCTTCTTTAGAAATGGATCTCCGATGTAAGCTCTTTCATTCTCTTGATCTCGCGCTCCAGACTTTGCTTATTTGGCGCTTCAATCACTACAACGTCAAAGCTGAGCCTGAAATTTGGATCTTCGTATCTCGAGACAATCATTATTCGAATCTCGTGGCGTTGGCTTTCGAATCTCTTGCCTAATAATTCCTTTGACAAATTCACATCGAGATGGAATGAGCTCGCTTCGCGTCGTGTAAGCCTCTTTATTCAAAGAAATAGTCGCCTATAAGATTCAAGCGAAGAGAGCTAGAGAGAGGGGAAACCCTCTAGGTCCGTCGATTTCCGTCTTCGCCACCGAGCGATCAACCCCGTTTTGTCTCTTTACACTTTGCTTGAGACTGAAGAAAATTTGCAACCGCGGCCTTTCCAGAGGTATCAGAATGCTAACTGTCTGCAAGGCTTTTTCTTCGCTTCTAGCCGTACTTGCTTCAGGACTATCAAGGTTGGACTGGATGGCGAGCATGTAGCTTGCAGCAACAAAGGCATCATGCTGTAACACCAGTGACAGATGTTTGACCGCTATAGTACGCTGTAGTTCCTGGTCTTGTTTGGGACGAGCTCTTATCGATGTCGAGCTGAAAGTATTCTCTTGGTACAGGAACTTAGAATTACGAGCAAGCTTGGCAGTCGGAGTAACCTCTGAATTGCTAGCACAAAGAACAAGGGCACTTTGTTCCTGCTCACACTTGGTGCTGTCCTTCGTATAAAGCTTTGCCAAAGTCGTGTCTCGTATAATTTGAGGTAAGTTGTGCATCTTAAATGCGGAGTAAGGCAACGAGTTGTAATGATTGCTGAATGCTGGACTTTTGAAGGCTCTCACTACTGCTCGTCCCAGCTATATGATTGTTTTTGAATCTCGATGGCGAATTTGTAACGGTAAGTATTGAGAAGACATCCAGGGTGAGTTCGAGGAAGCGAAGAGGCTATTTCACCATCTCCGTGATCGCGTTGTCTCCATCCTTCTAAGAATTCCTGGCGAGTTTATTGGTAAGATTTTGTCTGATGCGTATGGGCTTCGCTTCCTCTCCCTCACTCCTTGTTCTGTGCGGTCAATCATACCCTTCGGTTGCTGAGCAAGATCTCCCGTGACAATCGAGGATCAAAAGGGGCCGGAATTGGGCTAATATGCTTGACTGCTTTCGTTGTGCCAGAAAAAGCAACGCTTTTGCAGATCATGGGTGGGAAACATGCCCCATATCTGGTACCAGATCAGGTATGTTCATCTTGTGGAGTCTGCATTTTTCAGGCTAGAAACAAATTGAAAGCCTACCCAGCTCTTGGAAGGACTCTCAGAGCTCCAAGGCGCTAAAGGTACATTCTATAATGATCTCGATGACAAGCAAGCTACAGAATCGATAAAGTAATTACCTCCACACTCGATGCGTGTCTTCGACTCAAGTGCTCCTCTGCCTGTCTGGGCATTCGAAGGTTATGCAGGCAAGATTGCATTTATACGATGCACAGCGGATCAGGCATTGCCACTGTTCCTCCAGAACATAATAATTGAAAATAGCGGCGTCAAATAGAACGTGAAGGAGATCGAGTTATCACACAGTCCATTCATCAATCAACTACAAAAAGTGATGGAGGTGCTGAATGGGCCAGTTACTCAATTTATGCATCAAAAATGGGTACGCTTGACTGAAGAGTCACATCAGATCAAGACATCTAGAGCAAAGAAAGGATTTGTATTTGGTAAGTTTCTACATCTCGTCCATTTATACTCGAACTTTCGGTGCCCTATAGAGGGGTTCGATTTTGTGACCGAGCCAGGTCACTTCTATGGTTGCTGGTCTGTAACTCAAACATTTCCTTACAACATGAAGGCGAATAAACAGTGAGCCGTAGAAGCACCTTTCCCTAGTCGTCGAGATCACGCTCCTTTGCGATGTGGAATTTACACATAGCAAAATCAAAAGCACTGGAATTCAATAAGTTAGAATTGCTCCTTCGCAGCCCGCGAACGCAAGACTCATCGCGACTTGCAAGCTTCATAGGTCGAAATACTATTCGACTCTAGCATATCATGCTCGCAAATGACTACCCTCGAAGCCTGGATCAATGCTAGAATCAAGGCTCTCAAAATTCGGATCGCGTAGGCGTCGAACCAGTCGTGAAGAATCTAGCGTAGTGGAAATATTTAAGCTGCTTTGATAGGCTGCTGTCTGAAGAAGTTATGGTCCGTGAATGTTGCACGGCCCTGGATGTTCGAAAATAATTGTGGCTGTCCGACGCTTATAACATCTGGCTAATCCTGCACTATACAATGCATCCAAGGCACTTCTCGAGCAATGGCGATACTTGTACAGTCAAAGAAGCCACTTTATCTACGATATTGTCGATCTTGAGCAAATGTCAGTCAAACTTATTTTGGGACCGGGGCCAATACTGAGACAGAATATCGCTACTGCGTATCGCCTTCATCTATCTGGATACTCAACATATTCCTCGACGACGGTCATGTCCTTATTGTGAGCAACACTGTAACCCCTCAATGGATACCTCAGTGCACTCTGACTGTCAACGAAGATTAGGGAACTTGACAGAGTGGTAGCCTCATTCCGGTTCAACCCATCTTGTCAAAGCTATGACTGTCTGCGCGTAATAGATCGGCAACAGCAGCTAGGTGAGGATCCGCCATTTACCTGTGAGATCGAGGCTTCTCTGCGTGAACGCTTTCCAATTGCCAGCCAAGAGCTTCTGAACGACGAAAGCAAAATCGAATTCCATTTGCACACTCGCTTGATCCGCCAAGCGAACCTGATATTTTAACGCAGAAGGCAGTACCAGCACCACGAGATCTTGCAACAGCACTTCAGTGAAGACCTAATTGCAGACCACTGATGTGGTGGAAGTCTTGGAGGCACAAAAGCCTTTGAGACTCATTGGAAGGAGTAGAAGAAGGAAGAGGATCTGGAGGGGAAAGCTTGAGTGGCGAGGATTCGAGGAAAGGGTACTTATTATATGCTTTGGAAATCCTCGGAGCTCACTATACAGTATTTGTCCCCTCTGTTCCGGGATATGCGCCAGTGGCGGGCTTGTCATGACGTTCAATGCCTGCATCTGTGCTTGGATTCGACCATACTTTGACCGCTCTCTAAGTGCGGAAAGGGTGATGGAGAATTATTTTAACCAGGCCTCACAGCGGGGCAGCGCAGCATCCTGTACCTCGAGACCCATCTTAGAATGCCGAAGGACGTCCTTGCCAGCAGATAAGCAAAATCGGTGTTTCCAAGAAGCTAGAATCTCACCCTCTTAGTCTGCAAATACGTTGCAGATCAGCCTGCCCGAATTCGGTCGGGGCCAGCATTGATTCGTTGCTTTATCGCATGAGGCTAGAGAAGACCAATCTACCATGCTTTGCGTAGGAGCTGTTTCTTACCTCATTTCTCCTCCAACATTCCACTCCCTCTATTCCCAAAGACGTTGCATAAACAGGTCCAAGATTCACCTCCGGACCTTGAATCAGTGGGCTCGCTGTATGTTGCGGGCTTCGGAAAGCTGTATCTAAAAAAGACAGACTAACGGTGGCCAGAGGTAGTACGCGAGTAAGATAGCATCCCTGATCTCCACATAGATTTGGCCACCCTCAACCTATCCAGCATGCCCAAATAATTGTGTATTCACATAATGTCATGATAAGCCACGGGACTCCCATCCCTCCCCGCTTGCAACCTCTCCCCACACGCCACTCCTTCCGTGGCCTCATCAAACCATCCGCCTCTTCTATGACCAGTTCGGCCCATTCCGGCACATCCGGCGGTGAAAGCATATATCTCACCGGCGTACTGACAGCCCAGACCAGCGTGAAACACTTCAATAGGAGCCCTGGAAAGGAGAACTGTAACGGTGAGGGATGTCCCGAAAGCCACAATGGAGAGACAAGGCGCTGGAAGAGTGGCACAGAGGCGTAGAACACGTAGACCGAGCAGAAGAGGATGTTGGGTGCCAGAAGACGTGAGAGCAAGGAAGCGCGCTTGCTTCGAGAGCGTTCGTTGAGCGGAGAGGCTACGGTGCCGCTGACAATAAAGGACGGGGTTTCGGTCAGGGATGGTAGGAGGGAGCGGATAGAGCGGTAGGCGCCGTCTTTCGAGAGAGATTAGTGTGTTTTTGCTCACTGACTCTTAAAGCTAGGTTGTTGGATGGAAAACGATGCTCGAGCTTCGAGAGAATACAAAATTACGAGAGAGGGTGCTTGCAGGTATGTGACGAGAAATGGTATGCTATCGGGCACTTACACGGTGCAGCCCAAAATTCTTGAGCCGAAAAATTAGACAACTGTGAGAGCCCAGACTGACGATAGGCGAGATATGTGTTGATAGTCCTAGTAACATAGAAATCTAGGAGGAGTCGTTGGCTCCAGATAATGTACGATCGATACTTGGTGGAGCCATGATTGGACACGTCGTTAAGACTTGTGGAGGTAACCAAAGCTGAGGGCAACATGGCCATAGCCAAGATAGTTGTTATGGGAGAGTAGTCGCGCAGCATGTATATTCGGTTGACGACTTTGATAAGGGGCTTCATTTTCGAAGTCAAGCGCGAGCTGGACAGATACGGTGCGAGCCGCTGGTGTACTTCATGACCTCCTTTGAGCTATGCCGATATTCAGTCAGGTCTGCGTCCCGTTGATAGAGAGCGAAATGAAACGTAATTTATGTAAGAACGACACTGAATGCCAGACAACTAGCGACAGCAGCAAAAGCAGCAACAGTAGGCATGAGGGATGCAGCGAAATATTTGGCACCTACCCATCGCATACGCTGCGCCGTCAAAGCCTTTATTGATTCCGGTGCAAGTCCCACCTGCAAGGGCTCGCGCGCAAAGACAATCTCCCAGCCGGCGCCAGTCAATAATGCCGAGCACATATAATCTTCGCCAGTGTAAGCCAGGGGCCAGCCGCCAATCTGGTTTAGGGCATTGCGCCTCGTAACATAGCCGGTACCAGTACACATAGGAGCACCGAGGCAGTCATTGAGAACCCCTTGAACAGTATATCCCACATCAAATTCCGCTTGCTGGCCCAGCGGGTCTGATATGGGGAGATTGTAGTAATTCTGGAAAGCGAAAGCGTCAGCTTTGTCTCCTTGCCAACTCTTCGTATTTTGATATCCAAGATCAGGGTTGCTGGTTGCAGAGTATCTTACCTGTGGACCGCAAACACACGCCACGCGGTCGTTCGGGATGAGGTGCGGGACCAACTTCCTCAGCCAGTCCGGATCCACAATCATATCAGCGTCGAGACCAGCAAGATACTCAGATCCTCCCCCCATTTGCTGGCTAGCATCGATCCCGAATCGAAGATTTCCTGACTTGAAGTATGACTTAGTAGTCCGATCTTTGGCATGCGATAGGTATCTGAGGGTTGGACTAGAAGTTCTTCGTAGTTCTAGCACCAAAATCTCTATGGCTGTTTGAAGCGCTGCATCTTGGCCATCATCTAACACAAAAACTCGAAGACTTTGACTTGGATAATTCTGTGCTAGCGCTGCCTTGACGGTATTGACAACAATTGGTATCGACTCGCCGCAGCAGGTGATCATGACGTCTACTGAAGGCGCGACTTCGCCGTACAATTCATACCTAGGACGGGGCTGGTCGGCTCTTCCACTAAAGAGGCCCAATGTGATATTCAAAGCCACAAGAGCCTCGGGGCAGGTGAGGAAGAACTCGGCAAGCATGGCAGTCCTGAGGCTCCAAATACTGCACGACCTGTCTCGCTAGATAAGAATAGTGAGAATTAGGTCGTAGATCACGCGGATTAGCCATATTGACCAACTTAGAGAATGAAAGATTCCAAATATGCTAAGACGAATCTCGAATAAATATAGATCGAATAATAGCTTGCGAATTGTGTACAATTCACGTCTCATCTTAGTGCTCTTAAGAATCAACATTGTATTGCGTGATCTACTATTATCGCAAAGCTATAATGTTATACATGTTCAAGTCGATCACTCGCTTCTAGTTATGAAGGTGTCTCGAATATTATAAGAATTTTAATTCTCGAAAATAGTGAATTGATATCATTGTTCGAAGCTACGAGTCTTGAGCGAACATCTTTAATCATTGGTCGCATATATGCGCCAATGCTGTAAGAAACTTTATTTACTAGCTTGCTATCTTAGACATGTTTAAACTACGAGATCGTAGAAGAAAACAAAACGATTAAACTCTTAATACTAGCTTTTATTCATCTAGCACGAAGTTTATAATATAAATGCTATCTAAAGATCGACGATGTTCAAGACAATCATTAATTATGTAGCATTTCTAGCACATTTAATAGTTAATAGTTTTTAATTATTGATCGTAACACTATCTCATAGTTAAAGATTACTATGATCTAGAATAAATATTTGCAATTTAATGATCTTAATTAAAGCAAATTTGTTCTCGTTTTAGAATTGATCTTATATTTATATTTGCGATAATTAGATAAGATTGATCGTTCGTTTGCGTAACGTTGTGTTGAATCTTAAGAAACTTAATGCGTTGTTGCTTTTATAGTTAATTATAATAAAAAATATACATTGTGTTTCAATTAAGACGCGCACAACGACAATCTACTTTATAAAGATTATTCTTACAAGAACAATTATTGCGACAATTATTATATTATTAAGATTTATATTTGTTTACGCGACAAGAATTAAATTAAATCTATAAATAAATTAGAACGACGTTAAAGAAAAAGATTAAGAAATTAAGTAATCGTTATACTTAATTGTACTTATGTAAACGATCTAATAAGCGCAAAACAAATTAAACTCTTAGCGCTTTTACAACGTTTGCAAATTCTTAATTTTATTTTTAGATTTTATCTTCTATTATCTAAATTTGTTAATAGATTTTTAAGATCTCTAAAATAATTAATTAATCTTGTAAGATTATATACAAATATATAATAAAATATTGTTATATTAATATATATAAGATAGAATTATATAGTATATAGAACTATAATTTAGAGAGATATTAATTTATAAGAATTTTAGGAAAAAATTCTAAGAGTATTTGCGATTCTTCTAGCGAATTCGTCTTAATAGAATCAAATAATCGTCGAATAAACAAAATAACAAAAATAATTACTTTAATATTCTATTAGTATTTTTATTAGCAAATAATAAGTTATTATTAATATCTTTAATTGCATTTTCGCTATATTTGTTTATTCTATAAAATAATAATTTTAACTACAAATTAATTAATAGTTGATTGCGCAATTAAATAACTATTTAAGTAATATCTTAATATTTGAAATATTTGTTACTTAGTTAATATATATATTCGAATAGGGTTAGGGTTAGGGTTAGGGTTAGGGTTAGGGTTAGGGTTAGGGTTAGGGTTAGGGTTAGGGTTAGGGTTAGGGTTAGGGTTAGGGTTAGGGTTAGGGTTAGGGTTAGGGTTAGGGTTAGGGT